>MDSZ01209179.1_pt1 | contig 23977 bp, 27 predicted proteins | sample 811201 | NCBI WGS metagenome assembly MDSZ01 (sample SAMN05326647, study PRJNA326480) | marine metagenome | isolation source: seawater | place: Indian Ocean: North | collected 2010
AAAAATTAAAATACCTTCTGAAGTTACTAATATAAGTAAAGAATCTATTATTATTAATGGGAAAAAATATTTTATTAATTCTGACTATATAACCTACAATCATATTGTTAGAAGATATGATAATTGGTATCGTGTAGCTAAGAAATATGATGTTCCACTAAAGAAATTATTAGAATGGAATAATGCAAATAAGAAAACTAAACTTAATGTAAACTCATTGGTTAAAATAAAACTTAAAGGGCCCATACTGACAAAAATAAAGTCTAAATACAATCTTCGTTATGTGGTTAATACTGGTGATAGATATGACCAAATTATAAGAGGCTTTGGTGTTAAAAAAAATAAATTAATTGAGGATAATAAATTAAAAAATAAGAGATACCTGACAGCTGGTGATAACCTGACTATCAATTTAAATTAAAGTTTGGATATATATCTATCGCCTCTATCACACAAAATAGTAACAATGGATTTATTTTCTCCATGTTGTGCATACTTCCTGGCAATGTGAATATTTGCTCCTGATGACATACCAACAAATATTCCATACTCTTTGGCAAGACTAGTCATAGATATTTCTGCATCCGACTGACTAATATCAATTATTTCATCAACAATAGCATTTTCAAAAATTTTTGGTGTGTATCCTTTTTTCCATCTACGAATACCAGGTATTCTAGAATTATCTTTAGGTTGTACTCCAATAATTTGAATGTTTACATTCTTCTCCTTAAGAAATCTCGATACTCCTGTAATTGTTCCTGTAGTGCCCATAGCCGAAATAAAGTGCGTTACCTTTTCATCTGTTTGTTTCCATATTTCAGGCCCGGTTGATTCATAGTGAGCCATAAAATTTGAAGAGTTTGAAAATTGATCTAGGACGTGTCCTTCACCGTTTTTTTGCATTCTTAAAGCTAGATCCCTTGCTCCTTCCATATCCTGATCTTTACTGACAAGTATCACTTCGGCGCCATAAGCTTCCATAGTCTTAACTCTCTCCAGTGATGCTGTTTCTGGCATAATTAATTTCATCTTAAAGCCACGTATAGATGCAGCCATTGCTAAGGCAATCCCTGTATTCCCACTTGTAGCCTCTATCAGAGTGTCTCCTTTTTTTATAAGGTTGCTTTCTTCAGCATCTTTTATCATTTTCATCGCTGGCCGATCTTTGATAGAGCCAGCAGGATTATTCCCCTCTAATTTACCATATATCTTATTAGTCCCTATTTTATCAACTAATAATAAAGGTGTGTTTCCGATTAATTTTTCTATCTCATTCATTCTTCTATTGTTACAAATGCAACAGTTTGATTATTAGAGTCAGACAATGACAGTTGTATATTAATTGAACCCATTGGTATCAATGACAATAAAGTGTCATGTAGAGAAAGATATGGTTTGCCGTATTTATCATGCTTGATTGATATCCGCGAAGGATATAATCCAGACCTGTATAACCCACATCCAAGAGCTTTTGATAGCGCTTCCTTTGCAGCAAATCTTTTAGACAGAAATGCAGGTCTATTCTTTGTTTTTTCAAATTCAATGATTTCAGATTTTGATAGTATTTTTTTTACAATTTTATTTTTATACTTCTTTAGCAAAATATTAAATCTATCATTATCAATTATATCTACACCTATACCTTTAATCATTATTTATTATTTTCCTGTAATCTAAAACGGTTTGTGACAATCCTCTAAAAATTGAATCTGCGATTATAGCATGTCCTATATTTAATTCTTCAATATGACTAATTTTACATATTTCTGGCAGATTTAATAGATTAAGGCCATGTCCTGCATGAACATGTAGATTCATTTTTGAAGCGTACTCCGCAATGTACTTAATCCTCGTAAGTTCTTTATCTTTATTTTGAGTTGAAAATAGTTCTGCATATTTGCCAGTATGAAGTTCCACACAAGACGCTCCAGATTTTATTGCCTTGTTGATTTGCTCTTCATCTGGATCAAGGAATAATGATACTTTGGTATTATTTTTTTGAACTTTAGATATTGTGGAAGATAAAAATTTAAATTTATCTTCACTCATACTAATTAGGTCTAGTCCACCTTCAGTTGTAAGCTCTTCTCTATTTTCAGGTACAATACAGCAATAATCAGGTTGTGCTTCTATACAAATGCTAACCATTTCATTTGTAAGCGCCATTTCTAGATTTAACTCTTTAGCATGCGCTCTAATATCAAAAACGTCTGAATCTTGGATATGCCTACGATCTTCTCTTAGATGAATGGTAATTAAATCAGCTCCAGAATCTTGGATAATTTTAACAGCGTCTATTAGTGAAGGATATTCTGTTTTTCTATTAGTTTTGATTGTCGCAATATGATCAATATTTACACCTAGTCGTATATTATTCATTTTTTATTATTCGAAGATAAATTTGAAAGTTTATTAATTAATGTAGTATATTTATTGTCGTATGTATACTTCCCAAAAATGGCATTTAATAAATCATAAGTATCAAAATCTAATAATTCTTCAAAGTAAATTTTATTTTGTTTAGATAAGGTCTCAAATTCTAACTCTAGGAATTCCTCTAGTAAAATATCAAGCTCTCTTATCCCTTTTCGACATTTCCAGCGTAGTTTATTTTGATACATTTATTGCTACACAAGCATTTTCTTGATTTCAGAAATTGCTTTTGCCGGATTTAAGTTTTTAGGACAGGTTTTTGTACAATTCATAATTGTGTGACATCTATATAATTTAAATGAGTCAGCTAAATTTGACAGTCTCTCCTCTTTTGCTGAATCACGACTATCTATTATCCATCTATAGGCATGCATTAAAGATGCAGGACCTAAATATTTATCTGAGTTCCACCAATAGCTAGGACAACTTGTTGAGCAACATGCACATAAAACGCATTCAACTAAACCATCTAATTTACTTCTATCTTCTTGGGACTGAATATGTTCTTTTTCAGGTTTTTTATCAGTAATAAGCCATGGTTTTATTGACTTATACTGAGCATAAAAATTAGTTAAGTCTGGAACTAAATCTTTTATTACGGGCATATGAGGCAATGGATAAATTTTTAATTTACTTTCAGACGAAATATCTGTAATGCAGGCAAGGTTATTAGTGCCGTTAATATTCATAGAACAAGAACCGCAAATGCCTTCTCTACACGAACGTCTAAAAGTAAGCGAAGGATCTATTTTACTTTTAATATATATAAGAATATCTAGGGCCATTGGTCCAAAATTATTCTTATTTAACAGATATGTATCGGTGTATGGGTTTTTAGATGTATCTGGATTATATCTGTATATTTCAACCGTAACCATATTATCTGATTTATTTACATCAGAATAAGTGTTTCCTTTTTTTACTATTGAATTTATTGGTAATGTAAATTTTGCCATTAATATGTCCTCGCCTTTAGTGCAACAGTTTCCATATCATCTGTCAATGTATTCATTTGTACATCTTTATATGCATACTTTGAGTTACCACTCTCATCAATACACACCAAAGTATGTTTTAACCAGTTTTTATCATCGCGTTCTGGATAGTCGTCTCTAGCATGACTTCCTCGGCTTTCTGTTCGAGCTGCAGCGGAATATAAAGTTGCTAAAGATTGATACAATAAGTTATGAAGTTCTAGAGTTTCTGCTAGATCTGTATTCCATATTAGAGATGTGTCAGTCAGTTTGATGTTATTAAAGTCTGAGAAAAGATTCTTCATTAACTTTATGCCTTCGTTCAGTGTTTTCTCATCCCTATAAACAGGAGCATATCTCTGCATTGTTCTTTGCATAGACTCTCTAATTTCGGATGGATTAATGTCACCACCAGATTGCTTGATAGAATTAAATCTAGTAATAATCTTATCAATAGTAGATTCTTTGACTTCAGGATGCGAGCTAGGTTTATCTTTTAGAACTTCTATAGCTCTGTCAGCAGCTGATCTTCCAAAAACAATAAGATCAAGCAAAGAATTTGAGCCTAGGCGATTTGCGCCATGAACAGACACGCATGCCCCTTCACCAACAGCCATCAATCCGTTGACAACATTATTATCAGTCGATAGCACTTCTGTATGGTAATTAGTGGGTGTACCACCCATATTGTAATGAACTGTAGGTATTACAGGAATTGGATCTTTAGTTACGTCTACACCTGCAAATATCTGGGCAGTTTCTGCAATACCAGGTAATTTTTCATTGATAATACGTGCATCTAAGTGTTCAAGATGCAAGTTTGCGTGATCTTTTTCTGATCCTACTCCTCTACCTTCATTTACTTCTATTTGAATTGCTCTACTTACGACATCGCGTGAAGCTAAATCTTTTGCATTAGGAGCGTATTTAGGCATAAATCTCTCGCCCTCAGAATTTGTAAGATACCCACCCTCGCCTCGAGCGCCTTCTGTAATTAAGCAACCAGCGCCATAAATTCCAGTAGGATGAAACTGTATAAACTCCATATCTTGCAGTGGTAGGTTAGCTCTTAATATCATTCCATTTCCATCACCTGTGCAAGTATGTGCTGAAGTAGATGACAAATATGCTCTCCCATATCCACCTGTAGCTAAAATAACAAGGTGAGATCTAAATAAGTGGAGTGATCCATCATCTAAGCACCATGCAAGAACTCCAACGCATTTATTATCCTCAAATAACAAATCAATTACAAAATACTCTATGTAAAAATCTACATCATTTTTTAGAGATTGAGTATAGAGAGTATGTAAAATAGCATGGCCTGTTCTATCCGCAGCAGCACATGTACGTTGAGCTATACCTTTGCCGTATTCTGTAGTCATACCGCCAAAGGGTCTTTGGTATATTTTTCCTTCTTCAGTTCTAGAAAAAGGCACCCCGTAATGTTCAAGTTCAAGAATAGAATCAACTGCATTCTTACACATGTATTCTATTGAATCTTGATCTCCTAACCAATCGGAGCCTTTAACCGTGTCATACATATGCCATCTCCAATCATCCTCACCCATGTTACCTAAAGCTCCGCTGATACCTCCTTGTGCGGCTACAGTGTGGCTTCTCGTAGGAAAAACTTTTGATATACATGCGACAGATAACTCTGACTGGGAGAGTCCCATTGAAGCGCGTAGTCCTGAACCTCCTGCTCCAACTACCAATACATCATGTTCGTGTTTTATTAAATCCATTTATATACTCGCTAATATAGTTACTGTTATAAAGAATGAAGTTATATGAAAAAGTTTGGATAAAGAAACTATGTTTCTTTGCATATTTTCATTATGAACGTAATCCTCTATTATCACCTCCAAGCCTAAAGAGCTGTGGAAAATTATAAACCCAAAGAAAAAAGTACCAATAATAAATCCAGTAAAAGAACCAAGGTCAGTAATAAGTGTATCATAGCTAATAGAAGTTAAGTTGATAATATATATCAATGTAACTAGCACAATAGGAATAAGTGCTAAAGCACTAATACGTTGAAGTTTCCAGTGCTTAACTGACATCAAAATGCTCCTGTGATCAGTAACAAGCTAAAAGTTATTACACTAGATAGTATAAGAACTGCATATCCTGACATATAACTATTTTTAAGTTCTAGCCCATAACCTGCATCCCATGCTAAATGTCTAATGCCATTGAACAAATGATAGAGGATTGCAAATAGAGCTAGAGAAAGAATTAGTTTAACAAAAGAATTTTTTAAAAAGGAAATAGCCATTAGGTGTGATTCTTTAGAATTAGTTAATAGAAATAGCAATAATGGTGAAAGTAAAATAACTATACTTAAGCCAAAGCCAGTTAATCTGTGTGTAATTGATAACACAGAAGTTAATTGAGGCTTATAAATCTGCAAATGAGGCGACAATGGTCTTTTTGTAGTATTCATAATCAAAAATCTATACAACGACCGTTCTTTTCCCAATCGCCATAACGAGTAGGATCGAGACCCTTTCTGCCACCAATCTCTTTTGGTTTATTTTTTTTATTGCTTGGGATTATAAGCTTACTTTTTTTAGCCTTATTTTCCATACTTATCCCTAAAATTCCTTGCAGATATTATATGAAAATATTTTTAAAATAAATAGTAATTTATTAGGATATACTAATGATAGTAATTTGCAGCAGAAGAAATACATTATAATTATAATAATCAATAGTTTATATGAGTAATTTAATCAATAATATAATCACAAATTGTAATGGATTTAATCCAGATTCATCTCTATCTGTGATTAGTGTAAGCGGAAAAGACAATAAATCGTTTCTTCAAGGGCAATTAACTAATAATCTTGATAACTTATCAACGAATCAATATTTCTTAGCTTGCTATTGTACTCCACAAGGTAAAGTCATTGCACAGCTTCAAGTTATTCAAATAGACAACACTATCTACTTGCTAATATGCAAAGAGCTTACAAAACTTTTTATAGACCAAATCTCTAAATATATTTTAATGGCAGATGTAAAGATTGAACTAGAGACAGAGGCGAAAATTATCTCTTCTGTTGGTAGTCATGCAAAAAAGATGTTAGACAATTATAAATGCTCAGATTTAAGAAATGTAAGACAAATCAATAAAAATTCCTATATTCTTAATTTTTCAACCACTCAAGTAGAAGGTTGTAAGATATTAATTCTTAATAATGATAAGTATAAGTATGATGCTTCGAATGAAGATATCAACTATTCGTCACTTATTGATTTGATGAACCTACAAACAAGACTAAAGGAAGATGATGTGGGAAAATATATCCCCCAAGTTTTAAATTCTGATATTATTGAAAGTGTTAGCTATAAGAAAGGCTGCTATACAGGTCAAGAAGTAATAGCAAGGACACATTATTTAGGTAATATAAAAAAAAGAGTATATCTAATAAGCTTCAAAAATGATAATGGGTTTACAAAAGAAATAGTAAATTCTGATGGTGAATCTGTTGGTGAAATTATTGGTGAATTATGTAAATATGAAAAAGATTATCTTTCTCATTGTATTCTTAGAGATACATGTGATTTTGAGGATTTAATTATTAACGAAAATAAAGTTTACTTGATTAAGGCAGGTACTCTCTAATTATATCTCTTTCATTAACGAGTTCATTTTCAGATATTTTAATAAGATTTGATATTGATTTTTGCACGTTAATATCTTCTATGACATGATAACTTTCTGATGAAACTTTTACAGGCAGAGAAAACATGAGATCTTTTTTTGTATTGTATTGTCCTTCCGACATAATACCTAATGATTCCCAATCCTCAGAACCATTTTCAAGAATGTATAAATGATCATATATTGCTGAAGCTGCAGAAGCTGCACTAGATGATCCTCGATACTCTATAATTTCTCCACCTCTTTTTTGCACCTTAGGTATGAAAGATTTAAAGACCCAGTCATCATCCATGTTTATTTGGCGGGAATCTATATTACAATTAAACAAATCTGGAACTTGTGTAGTTGAATGATTTCCCCAAATTACCATCTGTTTAATTTTCGAGACGTGTGTATTCATTTTAGATGCTAAAATACTTTTTGCTCTATTTTGATCTAACTTCATGAGAGATGTTATATTTTGATTAGGAATATTTGGTGTATTATAGTTTAGTATTAGTGCATTTGTGTTAGCTGGATTACCTACAACAATAACTTTTGTATTATTATTGCAGACTTCGTTAATTACTTTAGCTTGTGTTTGAAAAATATTAGCATTATCTAGAATTAAATCTGATCTTTCCATGCCTTGTGAGCGTGGTTTAGCCCCTACCATTAATATGTAATCTGCATCTTCAAATGCATTTTCTGCTTTATCAGTGACTAGAAGTTTATTTAATGAAGTGAATGCAGAGTCTTCTATTTCATATTTTAATCCTGTCAAGGCTTTAATAGAGGGTTCTATATCAAGTAATCTTAAATTAATTTTATCAGCACCTACAATTGGTAGCTTAGATAATAGCCTAAATACCAGAGAGTAAGCGATATTTCCAGCTGCGCCAGTGATGGCAATATTTTTAATACTCATATATTTTTCTCGCTTTAATAAGATCACTTAATGAATTTATACCAATAGAGTTATCTTTTTTTGTTAAGAGACAGTATATCGGAACATTATTCCAAATTAATCTTAATTGTTCAAGACTCTCATTTATCTCATAATTACATACTCCTAATTTCACAAATTTAGCTAATGATTTGAATCTATATGCATATACACCCATATGGATTAAATATTTATTTTTAATAGACGATGTTGGTCGCCTCGTAAAGGTTATCGCTTGATTTTCATTGTTAACAATAACTTTTACATAATTCTTATTCATAAATTCAGATTTTTCTTTTGTTAGATACGCTGGTGTCACAATATTATGTTTTGGATTTTTAATAAGATAATTAATTAATTTAGTAATTATTTTATAATTAATATTAAACTCATCAGCCTGTAAATTAATTATAATATCATTTTCTTTAGCATTATATTTTTTAGCGGCATCATAAACTCTCTCCGATCCGTTATTAAAGCTTTTGCGTGAGAACGCATGATCTACTCCATGTAAGGTAGCGTATTTGCATATATCATGTGAATCTGTGGCGACTATAATAGTTGCATGTTTATGTTTTTTTGCTGCAAATATCATATGCTCTATAAGCAAGTAGTCACCTATTTTTCTTAGAAGTTTTCTTTTAAGTCTAGACGACTCCAATCTTGATGGGAGTATTATAAATATTTTCATTTAAAATTTATCGATCATATTTTTTAATTTTTCATTTGGGTATATTGTTTGTTTAAGAACATATATATTATCTATTTCAAGATTCTTAATTTTAACATAATCTTTTTCAGTTATTAAAATTGGTAATTTGTTATTTGGAAAATCTTTTTTAGAGAAATTATGATGGTCATTATACCTGTGCTCAATTATTTTAATGTTATGAGAAATAAGTTCAATTTTGATCAAAGATGTATCAGCTATTCCAGTTACTAAATTTATCGTATTAAATTTACTGTCACTTAAAGAAAATGAAGTACCATCTTCTTTAGAATAAATATCAGATATTTTAGAAAAGAATCCAGGAAAATCTTTTTTATAATAATTACTTTTAATATAAATAGATTCTGAATGAAACATTTTTGGTTCTCGATATGGTCCACACGGTAAGAGCATATTATTAACATCTTTTTTATTATTCAAATCAATTATAAACTCTAGGTCTCTAGCGAGGCTATAATGCTGTAATCCATCGTCATGAATAATGTAATCAAATTCATATCTTTCTAGATATTTTGTAGAATCAACCCTATTTTTACCTGAAACGATAGTTGCTTTTGTTTTTTCTTTTAACAGAACAGCTTCATCACCAACATCTAATGCTAAAGAGTTATCCTTAACAAGTGTAGGCCTATTAACCCTAGATTTGTATCCAGATGAAATAATAGCTATTTTCTTTCCTTTTTTAGTTAGCTCATTACATAACCAAATAGTAAATGGAGTTTTACCAGATCCTCCAATATTTAAATTTCCTACGATGATTATTTGGTGAGAGGATTTATAAGGTTTAAATGCTTTTGTTAGAATTGATTTTCTAATGCTGATAATAAAAAAATATATTAGTGAAAATGGCAAGAAAAGATATATGAAGATTTTAGGTATTTTGTACCATACATAGTAAATAAATCTATTCATTGTTCAGCGAAAATTGAGAGTGATAAAGATCATAATATGCGCCTTTATTGTTAATTAATTGGTCATGTTTACCTGTCTCTATTATTTTACCATCATCTATCACAATAATTGAATCAGCATTAAGAATTGTTGATAATCTATGAGCTATTACAATTGTAGTTCTATTCTTGGATAAGATGTTTATTGATTTTTGTATTACTCTTTCAGATTCAGTATCCAATGCGCTTGTTGCTTCATCAAGGAGCAAAATAGGTGACTTTTTTAATATTGCCCTAGCAATTGCAATTCGTTGTCTTTGACCGCCAGATAGCAGGACACCTTTTTCACCAACAATAGTATTTATTCCATTATTTAATTTATTAATAAAATCCATGGCATTGGCTTGCTGTGCTGCAAGCGTGATATCGTTTACATCAGATATGTTTAATTCACCGTAGGCGATATTATTTAATATTGTATCGTTGAAAAGAGTAAAGTCTTGGCCGACATACGAAACTAGTTTTCGAACTTGTGACAAGTTCATTGAAGATATTTGTTTATTATTAAATAGTATTTGCCCAGAACTTGGTTCATATAATCTAGGAATCAGATCTAAAATAGTAGTTTTACCGCTTCCTGATCTGCCAACGATTGCTAATGTGCTCCCCTGATTTGCAAAAAATGATACGTCATTAATAACTAATTTGTTAGTGGATGGGTATGAAAATTTAACATTCTTAAACTCAATAGATATTTTTTTATTAATTGTCACGCTATCAGAAATTATAGAATCTTGAACTTCATCCTTAGAATCAAGTAACATAAAAATTGATTCGCTAGCCGCGATACCCCTTTGGAGAGTTACATTGACTTCAGAAAGTCGTTTTATAGGAGCAAACATCATTATCATTGCAGTTAAATAAGACATGAATGTCCCTATTGAAATTTGTTCTAAATAATTATTGGTTGTTACAAAAAATATTATAAGTGCAAGAAAAATAGCAATCACTAATTGCATAAGTGGTATACTTATTCCCTGGACTAATGCAAGTTTTAAATGTTTTTTTCTATTGAATAAATTTGCAGTTTCAAAGGAGTCTGTTTCTTGTTTTTTTCCGCCAAATATTTTTACTATTCTATGGCCTATTATTGATTCTTCAACGATATTAGTAATTTGTCCCATAGAATTCTGAATATCTTTACTTATAGCACGAAACCTAACACTCATTATTTTAAGAAAAAGACCTACTAGTGGCGCTATTAGCAGTAATCCAATAGATAATTCAAAGCTATAATAAAACATTAATGACAAGAGACCAATAATAGTAAGACCGTCTCTAACAATTACAGTAATTGCTTTTGTAGCTGCCTCAGCAACCTGTTCAGCATCAAATGTAATTTTAGATACAAGTATTCCGGTAGATGATTTATCGTATGACGATGAGGATTTAGATAGAAGCTTTTTAAACATATCATGTCTGATATCCCTAATTATACTTCTTCCTACATAAGACATCCCATAAGATGACATGAATGATCCTATTCCTCTAAATAGGAAAATGAGGACAATCAAAAAAGGCATGATTTGAATAAACTGTGGATCTTTGTCTATAAAACTACCGTCCAACAAAGGTTTTATAATAGCTGCAAATGACGTATCCGTTATGGCGTGTAGGATCATACCAATAATGGCGACTATAAAGACACCTTTATAGATATGAGTTTTCGACAAAAGCCTCTTATATAACTCAAAACCACTATTTTTTATTGTCTGACTCATTATTCGTTAGAATATAAAGATATTTCCTTATCATACATGATAATATTTATGCATTAAAATATACATACAAAAAAAATTAATGTAAGTTCTAAAGATGCATGAAAAAGTTTTTTAAAGATAAATTACCAAAACCAGAGGATATAAGAAAATATAAGGCTTTGGGTGTACTAGGAGAATCTATATTTCAAAAGGAGCTATGGAGTATAAATAGATTTACATTGTCTAGAGCAGTTGCTATTGGTCTGTTTTGGGGATGGATGCCTATGTTCTTTCAAATGATTCCTGCTGCATTTTGTGCAGTATATTTTAGGGCAAACTTACCTCTTTCAGTTGCTGGTGTGTGGGTAAGTAATCCGATAACGATGCCACCAATGATGTATCTAGGATATGAATTCGGAAACATAATATTAGGCATAGATCCTTTGTTTGATAAATTTGAAGCTAGTGTAGACTGGTTCATTGGTATATTCTCACTTATTTGGGAGCCACTTCTAGTAGGGACGATGATCATTGGCATATCATCAGCGTTTCTTGGCTTTTTTTTAATTCATATAATATGGAAAATTATGGCATATAATAAGCTAAGAAAAATTAAAAATAACATTAGATAAATACACCATCTTTCATTTCTTTTTTATGAGAGATTTTTTTTAATACTCCACTATCATGCGAAACTATAACGAGAGTAATTTTTTCACGATCACATATTTTCATTATCTCAGAGATAACAATATTTGATGAGTTTGTATCAAGATTACCTGTTGGTTCATCGGCAAAGATAATTTTAGGTTTCATTGCAAGAGCTCTTGCTATACTAACGCGTTGAGCCTCTCCGCCTGAAAGTGTATCTATTCTTGCATTATACTTACTTTCTAAGTTAAGTTTTTCAAGAACTTCATATGCAATTTGATTAGAATTTTTCTTATTACTGCCTTGATATCTTAATGGCAATGTTATATTTTCTAAAACATTGAAATCATTTAATAAATTAAAGTTCTGAAATATTATTGAAATATTCTTCAATCTAAATTTAGTTTTATCTGAATAATTCATTTTTGTAAAACAAACATCATCATAAAATATATCTCCTTTATCAGGATTATCTAGTCCAGTTAAAATATTAATTAATGTTGATTTTCCAACACCAGATGGTCCAAACACTGCGAGAGAATCAGAGCTATCTAGAGTAAAAGACAGATCTTTTATAATATTATTTTTTTTATCTTCAGTATCATTTTCGAATGACTTACTAATTTTCTCACAATTTATCTTCATAGTTTTAGTGATTTTGATGGCAATAATTTTGAAGCTTTCCTAGCAGGATACAAAGACGATAAAAGAACTAAAAAGAAAGAAATAATACAAATATTATATAAATCATTTATATAAATTATATATGGAACTTTTGTAAGATTATAAACATCAGGATTAATTAAATTTATATTAAATAGGTTTTCAATAAAAATAACAATCTCATTTATATTAATGGATAGTAATAATCCTAATAACAGTCCCATGGAAATACCAACGATCCCCATTAGTAAACCTTGAATTAAAAATATTATAAGAATAGACTGATTTGAAACGCCAAGAGACATTAAAGTAGCAATTTCTTTTTGTTTATTTAGAACAAGTAATGTTAATGAAGATATTATATTAAACGATGCAATTCCAATTATGAGAACTAAAATAACAAACATTACCCGTTTTTCATTACTTATAGCTTGGAATAATGCATTATTATTCTCTATCCAATTGCTCGTAATAATATTATGAATATTAAATAAATCTAGAGATACTTTTTTGGCTAGCATTGGGTCAGTTAATCGAAGTTTAATAAAACTCAAATCTTTAATATTTTTTATATTGCTTGAATTAGCAAATACTAACCTTTGATTATACTCATATAATCCAGAATCAAATATACCAGATATTGTAAAAATATTATTATTGTATGAATTACTAATAATAGATAACTGGATTTTATCACCTATATATACTCCTAATTTCTCTGCCAAAGATATTCCAATAACAATATCAGTTGGATTTTTCATTTTAAAACTACCTGATACAATCATCTGAGAAATATTACTTGTAGCGGCCTCATCCGAAGGTACTATGCTTTGAATAAGAACCGGATAGTTTTTAGATTTATCAGATGATACTAGTTGCTCATGACTATGAACTATAGAATAAGACTCAATCCTAGGGTCGTTATCTATAATATTAACAAAATCAATATTACTTGATTGATTCACATACATATTTACATGTGATGTAAATCCTAAAATTTTATCTCTTAGCTCTTTCTCAAATCCATTCATAACAGAAATCACTGTTATTAGAATGCCAACACCAAGCATAATGCCAATTATTGAGACTTTTGAAATAATTGATATAAATGATAGATTATATTTTGAAAATAGAAATCTGTATGCAACACTAAAATTCATATATACACTATAGCAAATATTAAAATAAGTTATGAAGAAGATTATAGATATTTTTTTGTCAGATTATAATTCAGACCATATTATTATGACATATCTGTATATGCATTCTGAAAAAGAATATTTTATTGATTTAGAAAATATTTATAACCAAGTAATTAAAATATGTACTAAAAATAAGATAAAAATATCGATTATATTACCTGAAGAATTAAAGAATAATGAATCATACATAAGTTATTATAAAAATAGCGATTTAAATATAATTAATTATGATTGTGATGATATCTGGATTAGAGACTATTGTCCTAAGGTATTTTTTGTAAATAATCAAAAAAACTTCATTAATTATGAATTCAACGCATACGGCGGTAAATACCCATTTACTAAAGATAATAATTTTAAAAGTTTTTTTACAAAAAAGAGGCAAAATATATTTTTAAATGACTTAGTAATAGAAGGTGGAAATATTGAATTATCAGCTAATGGCACTTTGTTGACAAACATCCAATGTATTGAAAAGAATAATTCAATGGATAAGAAAGAAGTTCTCGATCAATTAAGCACTTTTAGAAATAAAGTAGGTATAAAAGAAGTATTCTGCATTGAATCAGAAGGTATAGCGGGTGATGACACAAATGGACATATAGATAATTTAATTAGATTCGTAAATGATGAAACGCTTGTATATATGAGCTCTAATGATAAAGAGTATGTGAATTACCACCTTCTAAAAGAGATAAATATGCAGTTGGAAATAATTAAAAAGAAGAGCTTATCCATAAAAAATATTATCAAAGTAAACCATAATGATACGGATACATTTGAATATAGAAACTGTATATATCCATATTCAAAATTAAATTTTTTACTGACAAGAAATAATTTAATATTACCTGCATTAAAGCATAATCATCAAAGTTTAAATAACACTGTAGATAATTTACGTTTTAAAAATATTTCATATTTAGAATGCGAAGCATCATTAAAAGAGTTTGGAGGATTACATTGTCTGACAGCAAATCTATAAATTTAATTTTATTACAATATAAACCTGAAGATGACTATGAAAAGTCCATAGTATCTCTTGATCGTTTTCTTTCTAAAAGAAATATAAAAAAAGACACATTGATACTTTGTCCAGAATTATCACTTCAAAAATATTTTTGCATAAATAAAAATAAAAATAATTTTAATAAAGCAATTACTATAAGATCAAAAACTATTAATGATATTAAGAATATTGCAAAAAAATATAAAGTTTTTTTATGTATAACATTTTTTGAGAAAAATAAAGATAAATTTTTTAATACATGTGTGATTATTAATAAGAATGGAAATATAATTACTAAATATAATAAAAATTATATACCTTCTGAGAGTTGTTATCACGAAAGATATTATTTTAATAATTCTAATAATAATTTTAAAACATTTTCTATTGGCAAAATGAAAATCGGGCTAATGATTTGCTGGGACCAGTGGCATAGTAATCCATATCAAATATTTAAGAAAAAAAATGTTAATTTAATTATCTGTCCAACAGCTATCGGTGGCTGTTATATAAATCAAAAACTAGTATCTTTGAGAAATGAGAAGGAAAAATGGTTAAATGTTATTACAGCAAATAGTTTAATGAATAATATACCTGTTGCAGTATCAAACCGTATAGGAACAGAGTCTGAAAATATGGACCAGTTGAAGTTCTGGGGAAATAGCTTTATAACAAATGCACATGGTGACATAACTAATAAATGTGGCACACAGAAGGAGGTTATAGAGGTAAAAATTTCAAATAAAGAGCAATTAAATGCACAAAAAATGTGGAATTTTATCAATAAAACATAAGATTCTATCAATATCTGTAAAAATATATGTCAAATATCAACGTTAGTATATATAATAATCCCATACAATACGTTCTTTGATCTTGGAGGTCAGTATGAGGAAAAATTTGTTTTTAATGTTGATGTTGATAATTATCACTACGATATCAACTCCCTCTTATAGCTTTACTTCGACAGACATGAATATCATATATGCTGAAGAAGACAGTGAAAAAACAGCACCTTCTGATGAAGAGCCAGATTGTGAATAATTAATTGGGAGGAGATATGTTAAAAATTCAAAAAAACTTTTTGTTTGTTGCAGTTCTTTCTCTTACTTTTATAACACTACCTGCAATTGCTGATAAACCAGTAGCAATATCAAAAGCAGATGGACCATATTCTCTTGAAATTGGTACATCAGTATCAGTTGGTGAACATAAGATAATGAGAAATCAGAACAACAGTGCAACTGTTAATCCAGCATTTGCTAAAACATCTAGACCTTGCCCGCCTTTCTGTATTCAGCCTATGACATTACGTCCAGGAATTGAAACGCTAGGTGAACAAGAGATAATTCATTATGCTGTAATGATGAGCAAAGGTGAAAAGATGCCAGATGGCTCAGAAATTATGATAATTGACTCAAGAACACCAGATTGGGTTGCTAAAGGAACAATTCCTGGAGCAGTTAATATCCCATGGACATTATTGAGTGAACGTAAAGGTGCTGACCCATTATCAATCGCAGAAATTATGACTAGTAAGTTTGGAGCAAAAGAACAAAATGGATTGTTTTATTATGATGATGCTAAAACATTAGTCATGTTTTGTAATGGTATGTGGTGCGGACAGTCACCAAATAATATAAAAAGTTTACTTAAATATGGTTATCCAGCAGACAAAATTAAGTGGTACCGTGGTGGTATGCAAAACTGGGAGAATCTTGGTTTCAATACTGTAAAATAATAAACTTAATAAAATATAAATAGCAGCACATATCATATGTGCTGCTTTTTTTTGATAGATGAAAAAATATATAAAAGGCACAAATATCATCCATAATCTAGTAGGATCATCATATTTAATAGAAATTGATAAATTTTTAAATGAATTTAATACAATCATCATTGCATTAGATAATAATCACCAAATTGATAATCTTTATAATGAATTATTTAATTTTTATGAAGATCTTCATATATATAAGTTTCCAGATTATGGATTAGTTAACTATGAGAATGGGCTAATTGATAGTGAAATAATAAAAGAAAGATACAGGGTACTAATAGATTTAATAGATACAAAAAAAAATAAAAAAATAATTATTACTACTTACAAAGCAATATTTAATATCATGCCTAGTAATAAAGATATTAAAAATTCTTGGGAAAAGATAACATTAAACAGTAGTTACAACCAAGTAATTAAATATTTAAATATATATCAATACACTAAAGTGATGAGAATTGACGATATTGGTCAATATAGACAGTCTGGTGAGATTATAGACATATTCTCCCCTATTAATGATAAGCCAATTAGACTAAATTTTAATGGAGACAAGATTGATACAATTAAAAATATTGATATAGCTACGCAGCTGTCAGAGTCCGAAAGAAAAGATTTTTATATATGTTCAAACAACTTATACTTTGTAAGCTCGATTAATATAGATAATTATAAAAAATATACTAAAGAACACTTTCATAGAGAATATCAAGAAGATATAGAATATGAAAATTTTATCATAAATAGTAATTATAAGAATATTCAAAATCTTATACCATCTCTATATAGAGATACTCAATTTTTTTTCACTATACTTCAAAAAAACTTTATATGTCTGCACAAACATAACATTATAGACGAATATGATGAGTATTCTATTGCACTAGAAAAAACATATAACGAATCTAAATCTCTTAAATATTTAATACATCCCAGCGAACAACAGATAGAAAAATATGAGCTTGAAAAAATAATAAAACATAATTATTTTTATCAAATTAGCAATAAGATAGAAGATTATGAATCAATAATAAGCACAAATTATACAAATCTACCAACTGTATCAATAAATTATAAATATAAAAATCCATATGCTAATTTAGACCAACTATTGGATAATTCAAAGTATGATATTAAATTTTATATACAGAGAGATGATAATTATAGAATTATTAAAAATTATCTAGATCAATACTTTAAAAATAAAAAACAATTTTCAAAAAAAATAAAAGTATCAAGATATGATATAAATCAAGGATTTATTGATAATAGAAAAAAAATAATCCATATATCCTCAAATGACATATTTGGAATGATTAGGGCTAGAATTAGTAAGAATAAATCAACACAATCTATATTTGTTAATAATATTAGTGATCTAAAAATTAATGATTATGTTGTTCATATGGAACATGGTATCGGAAAGTATAAAGGATTAATTTCAATGAATGTGGAAAATAAAGTAGTAGAGCTAATAAAGATAGAATATGCAAAATCAAATAATTTATATACACCAGTAACCTCTCTATCCCTCATTCAAAAATATATTGGTAGCACTGGAATAAATATAAAACTATCTGAATTAGGGTCAGATAAATGGTCAAAAATTAAACAAAGAGCAAAAAAGAAAATAGAGGATATGGCGGTAAAACTTCTTACAATACAAGCAAAACGATCTATCAAGAGTGGATTTCAATTTAAAATAAATCATGAATTATTTGATAAATTTTGCAAGTATTTTACTTATGTAGAAACATCCGATCAATTAGCCTGTATAGATGATGTTATTAAAGATATGTGTTCTAAAAAGATTATGGATAGAGTTATATGTGGTGACGTAGGTTTTGGTAAGACAGAGGTTATCTTACGAGCAGCATACTTAGCTCTTCTGAATAATAAGCAAGTTGTAGTTATTGTACCAACAACTGTATTAGCAAATCAGCACCTTGATACATTTAAAAAGAGATTTATAAACTATTCCTATAACATTTCATTACTTACAAGAGTAATTAAGAATAAGCAAAAATTACAATATTATAATGATATTAAATCTGGAAAAATAAATATAATCATTGGTACACATGCATTATTAAATTCAGATATTCAATTTAAAAATATAGGCCTATATATAATTGATGAAGAACACAAATTTGGTGTTAAACATAAAGAAGAATTGAAATCTCGAATTGATAATATAGATGTTTTATCTCTATCTGCTACGCCAATACCAAGAACTCTAAATTCAACACTTTCTCAAATAAAGGATATGAGTGTAATAAATACACCACCAATTGGAAGGAAAAATATAAATACTACAATTATAAAATTAGAAAAGGAGGTGTTGAAAAGCTATTTTGATAGAGAAATCAATCGAGGAGGACAAGTATTATATGTTCATAATAATATTGAGTCCATGGATGATCAGATTAAATACTTAATGAGTATTTGTAGTGACTATAAAATAGAGAAAATTCATGGGAAGCTTAAAGCATCATCTGTTGAAAAAATAATGCTGAAATTTCTTGATAATGAAATCGATATACTCGTTTGTACAAGCATCATAGAGAGTGGACTTGATATGGATAATGTTAATACAATAATAATAAACGATGCGGAAAACTTTGGCCTTTCACAATTACATCAAATTCGTGGAAGAGTTGGAAGAAGTAACAAACAGGCATATGCAGCCTTAGTAATAAATGATAAAAAGCAAATTACCAGAGATGCAGAAAAAAGAATTAATGCTTTTATACAAACAGAAAGTCTTGCTGGAGGATTAGAAATCGCAGGTCATGACTTAGAAATTCGTGGCGCAGGTGAACTATTGGGTGAAGAACAAAGTGGACAAATCTATGAAATAGGTTATGGAATGTACACAAGTATGTTATCGAAGGCGATAAGACAAGTAAAAGGAGATATGGAAAACAAAGAACAACATCACATAGAAATTGACGCCTATGAATCATCATTAATTCCTCAAGATTATATAGATGATATTTTCATACGACTACAATACTACAGCGAGATTGCAAACTTAAATGATGAATATGAATTAGGTCAAGTTATTACAAAACTTGAGGATATATATGGCCCTATACCAGAGTTTTTGGAAAATCTTATAAGTTTAACCAAGGTAAGAATTTTTGCTAAATTAATAAATGCAATAAAAATAAAGATTAATAAAGATACAACAGAAATTAGTATAGCAAAAGATAATAGTATTGATCATAACAATTTAATAAATAAATTTGTATTAACAAAAAGAGTTGAATTAATAAAAAATGAGCGTCTTAAATACAAAAATATTAAAGATGAAAGTTTTTTGAATATTTGTAATGATTTGATAGAATTTATTAAATTAATTACTATTTAGATTATTTGACTGATGCTCGAGAATAACAGTTGTTGTTGGATATGCAATTTCAGCATTATTTTTCGATATAATCTTTGCGATCTCCAACAGTACATCTTGTTTAATGCTTAAAAATTCATCCCAGTCTTTTGTATGAGTAAACGCATAAACAAAGAAATCGCATGATGATGCTGAAAAACTTTTAAAATATACTTTTGGTTTGAGAGATTGATCTATCTTTTTATTTTTTTCAAGGAGCTTATTAATTTCTTCAATTATAATTGTCATTTTGTCCAAATCATCATATCTTATTCCAATTGTTTCATTAATTCGACGATTAGACATTCTTGTTGCGTTTTCAACAATGATGCTTGAGAAAGCTGTGTTTGGAATATATAAGACATTTTTAGAAAATGTTCTAACAACGGTCAATCTCCATCCTATTTTTTCAACTATACCCTCAATATTTCTATCTGGTGATTTTATGAATTCACCAACTCTAAATGGACGATCAAAAAATATCATCATTCCACCAAAGAAATTGGACAATAAGTCTTTTGCAGCTAAACCAACTATTAAACCTCCAACTCCACCAAATGCAAGTAATCCAGATATACTTAAACCAAGTTCTTGCATAATAAGTAGGGCTGTAATTATTATTACGATAATTTTTAAAATTCTTATTACAATTTCATAAGTTTCAGATATCAAAGCTGCATCATCTTCTGTTGATAATGTTTTTACATATGGTTTTGAAGCAATATAAAAGTTTAACCCACGAATAAAAGACCAGGATATAGTTAAAACTATTAATATATAAACAGCATTAGCAAGATTATATGGAAGAGTTATTGATGACTCTATTGAAAATATTTCTAAAACGAGCAAGAAATATCCAGTTATAATCAAGAAGGATGCGGGGGATTTGATTGAATGTAATAATAGTTCATCATAGATTGTATTCGTTCTCTTAGAGATGGTTAATATGAAATTGATTATCTTATTTTTAAGAAATAAAAGTAAAAGTGCAAAAAAAGATAATATTACTAAATTAGAATATATCTCGCTAAATATGCTATTTAGAATGTTCATTAAATTTTGATATACTATTTATACTATTATTATACATACTTTGTGTGCCTTTATTATAAATAATATCATCATGACATATCATTTTAGTGTGATTTTTACTTATTGATAATTGATCTAATTTAGATAGATATTCGTCAAAGATGTATTCAGCTGATCTTTTGTTATCAACATAACTTCTTTTTTGCATAGATGTTATTATTGCCATAGAACATCCGTTTGAAAGTACCTTATCAAGTATATTAAATGATGAAATATCACAATAATATGAGGATAATCCTAACATCTCAATATCATCACTTATAAAAAAAGGCTTATTTCTAAAGTATTTTGAAGGGATATCCTTAAGCCATGTTGCAGATGTAGTTGCAGGATTTTCGCAGACTTCAGTAAATTGAATATGGCTCGTCATTATAGGGATATTAAAATTATTAGAAAGACTTAAAAATACATTCAAATGATGTTCCATTTCTTTCATAGAATGCTTGCATATACATAATTCATGATGACTATCATTTTCAATGGTACCATGGCCAGGATAATGTTTTATAACTGGAATAATTCCATTATCAATATGGCCTTGTATATATTTTGTTGCAAGATCTATTACTATAGAAGAATCTTTTGAAAAAGTTCGATCATGAAGTACCGAGCTAATATTTGTTAGATCGACTACAGGTGAAAAATTAATATCAACTCCAACTGATTTTAATTCATATGCAGCAATATATCCAGAATGATATGCTAGATCTTTTGCATAACTTTTGTCTTTATCATAGATATTACCAATACTAGTGAACGAAGGTAATATTGTAAATTCATCTTTGAATCGTTGTATCCTACCGCCTTCATGGTCTACAGATATAAGAATTTCACTATTTATATTTTTTATTTCAGTAATTAAGTTCTTTACTTGATTTTTCGAGATATAATTATGTGCAAATAGTATAACAGAGCCAATTGCATTTATAGATAGTAAATCCCTCTCTTTATCTTGAAGAGTAGTAGAATCAATATTAATTATGAGAGGTCCAATTATTTTACTCATGATCTAAAAGTACAGAAGCATAGCATGCTACAGCTTTGGAATCCCCTATTATACCAATTTTCTGAGATGTTGATGACTTAATACTCACCTGACTACTTTTAATATCTAATAAACTAGATATATTTAATTTCATTTTTTCAATGTAGGGTTGAAGTTTTGGCTTCTCTAGAACGATAGTTAGATCTATATTACAGATATGATATCCATTTACTTTCATCAAGTTTTTGGCATGTATAATAATTTCTTTACTTGGAAGATCTAAGTTATTTTTATCAGAAGGGAAATGCGTACCAATATCGCCCTCAGATATTGCTCCATAAATAGCATCTGAAATACTATGCATAAGTATATCTCCATCAGAGTGTGCATCTATACTAAAATCTGATTTAATCTTGACATCACCTATTAGGATGAATTCTCCTTTAGTGAGACGATGAAAATCATATCCAAATCCTATTCTCATATTATTCATAATAGTTCTTTAATATTTTTAATATCCTCTTTATATGTTAACTTAATATTAGCAGGAGATGATTTAATAATTTTACACTTGTAAGAATTTAGTAGTAATGCTTCAATGTCATCATCAATCTCTATCTTATTATTAATTATTCTGCGAAGAGATGGAAGTAAAGCTTTGGTCTTAAATATTTGAGGAGTAAATGTCATCCATAAGTTTTTTCTATCTAAGTTTTCTATCTTATTTTTATCTACAAGCTTTAGAGCGTTAGTCAGTGGGTATCCAAGTGAATACCCATAATGCTTGTTATCTATAGATTTTATTAAGTTATTAATATCTTTAATGTTTAGAACAGGCCTTGCAATATCATGGACAAGAGTAAATTCTCTAAGTGCATCAGTCTTCTCCATAAATAGGAGTGTTTTATAAAGTGACTTTAATCTTGACGAGGATCCGTAACATAATTGTTCATTTGAATTAGTTTTTTTTAAAGTAATATTTTTATTAATAACTATAAATGTGTTAGCTTTAGAAAAATATTTTTGAAAAAAAAGACGTGAATAATCTGTTAATGTTTTTCCCTTGATTTTATAGTTTTGCTTAGGCTGTAATGATGCAAATCTTTTCCCATAACCTGCACCTAATAAAATAACAGAGAGTCTTGAAATCATTTCTCTATGATTTGTACAAAGATTTCATCTTCTTTTACTAAACCCAAGTTATATCTAGCAAAATTCTCTAATGCATGAGACGATTCTTTCAGTTCTTTAATTTCATTATTCAACGCCTTATTTTGATTATTTAACTTATTTATATGATCAACAAGTTTTGAATTAGTTTGACTTAGAAAGAAATAATCAAAGATATTATTATCTTTTATAAAGATTGAATACTGAAAGTTTATTAAAACAATAATTCCCACGATAAATAATATTTTCTTCATGTTGAGATATATTTATCAAGGGAAGAGTTGTTAGAGATTTTGCCAGATAAAAGTTCCTCAATCCTAATTAGTTGATTATATTTAGCTACTCTATCAGATCTTGACATTGAGCCAGTTTTTATCTGACCAGACGATGTAGCTACAGATAAGTCTGAGATAGTAACATCCTCAGTTTCTCCAGATCTATGAGAGATTATAAAGTTATAATTATTTTCTTTTGCTAAATTAATTGCTTCCAATGTTTCAGTAACTGTACCTATTTGGTTAAGTTTAATAAGAATTGCATTAGCAACTTTCTTATCTATTCCTTTTTTTAATATTTTAGAGTTTGTTACAAATAAATCATCTCCAACAAGTTGAGTGGTTTTACCTAATTTTTCTGTTAATAG
>MDSZ01181330.1_pt1 | contig 23976 bp, 23 predicted proteins | sample 811201 | NCBI WGS metagenome assembly MDSZ01 (sample SAMN05326647, study PRJNA326480) | marine metagenome | isolation source: seawater | place: Indian Ocean: North | collected 2010
ATGGAGGCTTGGCTCAATGCCTCACCAATATCAAGTACTGGTCCACTCGGAATGTCGGCAGCACTGAAAAGATCACACCATTGGTCAGACGTCTTTTTTGAGAGAATTTCTACCACGATAGACTCCAAAGCAATCCTGTTTTCCTGTCTATCAGACGTTGTTTTAAATCTCGGATCTTTCAAAAGATCAAGACGCTCAACTGCATGACAAAACTTTCTCCAGAAAGGTCCTACATGTAGAGCGAGAACTATATGCCCATCCTTAACTGGGTAACGACCATAAGGAACAATGGAATGATGTCCACTGCCTACTCTTCCCGGGCTTTTTCCTGTAATGAGAAAGATCTCGGCCAAGTAGCCTAAAAGTGCGACGAGGCCGTCCAGTAGACTCAAATCTACATGTAGCCCCTTACCTGTTGTGTTTCGATGCTGCAGTGCCGCTAACACTGCAATTGCTGCCCATAAACCTCCGCCGACATCTCCCATCGGGATACCCATTTTAGTAGGTGGACCATCCTTCTCACCGTTAATACTCATAATTCCACTAAGCGCCTGTGTGACCAGATCGAAAGACGGTGCATCAGCCATCGGACCATCCTGGCCAAAGCCAGTGATTGAACAAATGATAAGCTCAGGATTATTAATTTGTATTTTTTCATAAGAAAGTCCAAGGCGTTCCATAACGCCTGGGCGGAAGTTTTCGATTAGTATATCCGATGCGCCAATGAGTGACAGAGCTATCTCACGACCCTCATCGCTTTTAAGGTCAACAACTATGCTTTTCTTGTTCCGGTTTATAGCCATAAAATAATGGCTCTCACCATTCACCAAGGGTGGAACAGTTCGAGTCTGATCTCCCAACCCAGGCTCTTCAAGTTTTATAACCTCTGCGCCTAGGTCAGCCAGAACCATTGTGCAAAAGGGTCCAGTAAGCACTCGACTAAGGTCGAGCACACGAAGCCCACTCAAAGGGCCCTTCGGGAACGCTTGTTCGGCCATATCCCGATTATAAAAAAAATGCCCTGAATAACCAACAATGAATTATACTGTAGACTTGGAAAACTTTTGTATTTCAACTGAAATGAATTTTCGGAATGCATTTTCGAAATTAATTTTTGTTCAGATTTACGTTTTTAGCTTTTTTATTTAGAAGATGGACGTGATTACTCCGTAAAACTGGGGCTTAGGAAAAAAGTTTTCCGAAATAGATTTAGACTTTTTAACAATGCATACTCACTTGAAGGGTAGTTAGCGTATAGAGACTTTGCAGGAAGATAGAGAATGTGCGCGCCCTGCTGACCGCCATCTTAACGCAGGGATGGCTTGGAAAGATGAAATACTAAGGAAGCATTCGATGGCGTTATCAGCAAAAGACATTGTGCTAGCGGTCAATGCCGCCATAGATTAATAGGTGGTGATGGCCGAACCTCCCCATAATTTAATCATACCTTTTGGAACCGCTGACCCCGAAAGGTTAAAATCAATAGGGTCGCAAAGAGAAGCTGAGAGTGGGTCGGTACCAACTAATTTGTTCAGGCTCAACACTTCTGCAACTCCAGCGCTCAGACTGCACCACGGGCCTTATGATTTTCGTGTCTCCCGCGATCTCGGCACACAGAGCGACGCCTTCACTAGCCTTGCAGCACTGCAAAACTATTCTCATGCACTCTGCGACCTTTGGAGAAAAACTCAGCATGTATTTGTCGAAGCCTATTTCGATTTCATCAGACTCTCGCTGGAGAAAGAACAGGTCAGTCTCACTAAAGATTTAGCGCCCTACGATGGCATTTATACTTATGAGGATTGGTCATTTTCCGCCCTCCGTCCTTTGCCTCGTGCTCACTTGGCAACCAAAACGAAGACTTTCATTCCCATGGATTTCATTTTTTGGACAGGGAAAACTCTAATAGCAGTGGACATAATCGATTTTCAGACACAGACAAGAGCCCGCCAAGCTGAGCTAGAGGCATTAAACAAAAACGGCGTTGTAATAATATCCGCCGAAAGTGCGAAGCTCATCAGAGATCGCAGTGCTTACTTGGCATTAATTCTACCTAAACCTTTCCATTTATTCTGGTATGACGAAGTGCTTCCAAAAAGTCCTTTCAAACCAGAAATTTCAAAAATCCTGTGTTCCCGTCATCTTGATTTTTAATCGATATATCCACCAACAAAATATGCAAACCAGCAGAAACCCGTTCTGTCCCTCAAAAAACCTAGCGCTCGTCAATGTAAAAACATTTATTTGGATTTTGCCCACACGCAATTCTTCGGGGGATTCTAATACCGAATAAGCAATAGTATTCAGTTCAAATGTGTTAGATCTGACATGCTGATAAAGAGGTTCGGTTTGCAAAACCATTTTCGGATTATTGCTTTTTATTACATCGATAATGGGTAAAATTTAGGGGGTTTCATTACCCAACCAGATCGTACGTATTCCTTCGGCAGTGACTTCCATTGAAATCCCTTCATCCATATTACCCAGACCATTCGATGTGCGCTGGGCTATGAGACGCATATTTTTGGATTAAGCCTTGCTCATTGTGTTTCTCCATCTCTTGAACTTATATTGCTACTGCAAATGATCTAAATATCCATTTCAAGAATGTAGAGCCCTCCGCCGAAACGATCCATTGCATAAACGATCTGATTCTCATCAACATAAACGTCGTTAATCTGAATTTCTCCGACACGTGAGTTTTCAGGGTCTTCCGGAACATAGAAGGCCACTTCCTCAGGCCGAAACGGATTAGATATGTCATGGACTCTAATCCCGGCATTAAAGTAGTTGCCAATCACAAGAGTTTCGGAACGGAATGAGGGACCCGGGCGATTTTCATGCAAATTATGGGCACCAAAGCGGCCCGGGCGACCGCCAAATTGTTCGAATGGAGGTAATGGTAAAATCGCAAGGGGAACGGGATTTGACTCATGGCGATTGTCTAGTACCCATGTAACCTTTGGCCAGTCCTCTGCGCCGAGCTTATTACATTCATGACTTACAACCAAAAGCTCCCGTTCAAACATTGGCATTACTGTATGAATAAATCCGGGAAAGGGCGGTGACGGATTCCAATTGGCAATCATTTTTGGTTTCGCCATATCAGTAATATCTAACGTTACAGCACCACCGTCTATGTACCCTATAAAAGCCCTATCCGGCCGTTCAGGGTAAACATTCGTGTTATGGGGCCGCCAGCCAGCGTTATATTTCGGCTCCCGCAAATTAGGTGGCTCCTCGTCACTTTCACATTGACCTGGCATCCACCAACGACCTACTTCTTTCATATTCGTAGGGTCTTTTGCATCTATGATTTGGTAAAATTGATAATCTTTTTCTGGCAAGCGTGCGTTGAAGTATGGGTCAGCGCCAGCACAATGAATGAATTCGCCATCAACATACCAGACCTGGTGTACTCCCTTAGACATTGGACCTGACGTATCAAAAAATCCAATGCTTTTTGGTTCGTCAGGAACCGAAATATCAAACATTTCAATTCCTGCAGGCTGCTCGCCTAGCTTATTCGTTTGGTAAGCAACAGCCATAGTGTCTCCGCATACTTCTAGCGAATTTGACCGGACACTTTGATGTGGTAATTCAGTTTGACAGATAAGTTTGGGGTTCTTTATGTCCGTAACGTCAACAGCAGAAAAATTTTTTGGCGCTGATACATGTGCCATCCACATTATACGCCTTGCGTCTCTAGTAACCTGAATCGACATGCCTTCACCCATGCCACCAAACCCATTTAACAAATGATGCGAGACCAAATTCATGTTCTTGGACAGTGCTTTTTTCATTCTAACCTCAGAATAATTAGAATCTAAAACTGCATCGCTTTAATCCAACATTGAATTTTGTTCATTTAAACAGAATGTGGTAAGCGATTTTTCCAGACCCCTCTCGGATATATTACGAGTAATGAAAACGATCCTAGTGGAATGGTCTTTGTCAGGCCAATCATTCAGCCGGATCGGCGGATGGAAAACATGCTGAACGCCATGAATAACAACAGGTGTGTCATACTCAGCGATATTTATAACACCTTTAACGCGGAGCAGGTTCTCGCCGCATAAGGAAACGATAGACTCTAACCAAGCTTTAACCCCTTCCCATGGCAAGGGATCGGTGCGTTTCAAACAAAAAGTTGAGATATCCGAGGTGTGGCGATTGAGATTCTGGTCATCGTTGGGGTGGCTATGATTATGATGGTCATGTTCATGAATCATCTCATGGGCTTCAGAGAGCCATTTCGTTACTGAGTCTGATTTCCCGCCCACCTTATATAGTCCGAGACCAAAAATGAGCTCTGGTGAGACCGACCCATTTACAACATGCTCTAATGGAGCATTCGGATTTAGAAGAGCCAAATGCTTCTCCATATTTGCTACAGTTTTATTATCTGTGATATCGGTCTTAGTTAATAATAATCTATCAGAGACAGCAGCCTGCTTGACAGCTTCTGAGTACGTTTCAAAGGTACCTTTACCATTAACAGCATCGACCGTAGCGACCACACCACTCAAACAATATTTATCCACCAACAATGGTTCAGACATCACCGTTTGTAATATGGGTGCTGGGTCCGCTAAACCTGTGGTTTCGACCAACACTCTGCTAAAATCGGGTAAATCGCCATTTTTATTTCGAGCCTCAAGATCAGCCAGCGTGTCAACAAGGTCACCGCGAATAGTGCAACAAATGCATCCCGACTGCATTACAACAATCTCATCTTCCTCGAAGGAAGTATCAACTAACAGATGATCAATACCGACCTCGCCAAATTCATTAATTATAACCGCAGTGTCTGAAAAATTTTCATTGCTCAACAAATGGTTCAAGACTGAGGTCTTGCCACTACCAAGAAAGCCCGTGATTATAGTGATTGGTTTCTTTGTGCTCATACTAAATAAGAAATTTGCATCTCAATTTCCTGTTAGCCTAAAAAATTGTGGGCGGACGCTTTTTCCACAACCTATATTTAATCCGCAACTCACTTAATCAAAGCGAGTTTCGGTTAGCCCTTCTGAGAAGATAAATGCTGAAGGTCGAAATTGCAGGACCCTGGCAGTGGGGCTAACGTACCATACACACGATCAATTGCAGTTCAAAGCTTGTATTAGCTCTTGCTGTCAGAGTTAATTTTTGAGAAGGGAATAATATAGTTGCTGAACATGGGATAAGTGTTAGCATTGTTTTAATGAAAAGTATAAATCCTCTACATTGCCGACAACTCTGGCTCATGCCCTAAAAGATACGACCCAACGGTTTGATAGTGCACTTTATGGCCCTGTGTTTGTTGAGTCACAGCATGAAGATCACGATAACGTCGCTCATAGTTTTGAGCAGCAAAAATCGCGGTAGCACCGGCCGAATGATAAGCAATATCGGCAGCTGCCTTTGCCTCCTGAATAGCAAAAGTACTAGCGAGGCGAATCCGCACCCGCTGGTCAGGTGTTAGCGCACCTCCAGTTAATACATCGTTGTATATGCCGTTAAATTCGCTTTCGATGTACGCCGTCGCAGAACGTATTCTTGCCTCGGCCAGTGAGGCATCCGCTTGAGCAACCGCATTATCCATCAGTAGTGTCTTGCCATATTTACCCTTCTTTTCTGCTGCCAATTCCTTAAATTCCTCGAGAATTCCTCTTGCAAGTCCTAGAGCGACGCCGGCAAAGCTAGCGGCGTAAAGATTCTTAGCCCGAAAAGCATAGAGTGGGCTTTTTATCCTAACATCCACTATTCGATCACGCTTGACCGAGTAACCTCTTGGGACATAGACATCTTCGACAGTAAATGCATCACTGGCAGTACCCCTCAGGCCTATCACATTCCAGATATCCTTCCATTGAACCTTGTTCGCCGGAATAAGAAATGTACGAGTTATAAGCTTATTGTCTTTATCAAACTGTTCATTACCATTCTCGTCTAGGACTGCTGTTGTTTGAGCGCCTAACCAACTGCAATGCCGCCTGCCACTTGCAAACATCCAGCTGCCATTTATCCGGTAGCCGTCACCGTCGGGCATGGCAGTGCCTTTTCCGGGGCCCCAGGCTAGAGCTCCGACTGGGTCATTGCCCCAGATTTCATTAGCAACTTCCGGCTTAACTGCCGCAGCTATTGTTGAGCATCCATTCTGCTGACCTACGCACCAACCAACAGATCCATCACACGCAGCAAGCGCCATCACCGTCTTGAAAAAAGTTACGGGGTGTACTTCACCGCCCCCATAGCATTTAGGTAGGAGCATTTTAAATAGTCCTGCCGAATGGAGTTTATTTATTAATGATTGGGGTATTCCTCTTTCCGCCTCTATTTGGGGCGAATAGGATACAATCTCATCTCTCAAGTTACGAACCCGGCTTGCGTAATCAGTCGCCTCATCCGTACCGACGGGGAGCTTCAATACCTGTAAACCCATCCCTCTCCCTCTCTCTCCAGAACACCTCTTAAGTATAAAACACTGCGGCCATCATAAATAAAATAGAGTGGTGACAACGTCATAAAATATACACAATTGGTGCCGTTGGTTGTCGTGTCACAAAACCTCACTGGTATTGATGCAAAATTGATTTATCAACATCTGCTAAATTCTTTAATCCGCAAAGTCCCATAGTTAGGTCAAGTTCTTTTCTGAGAATCTCTAATGTCTGGCAGACTCCATTTTGCCCACTAGCGCCAAGACCATACAAAAAGGCTCTGCCGATAAGAGTGCCTGTAGCACCCAAGGCTACGGCACGAAGTATGTCTTGCCCACTGCGTATGCCGCCATCCATCCACACCTCACATTTGTTACCCACCACATCTAAAATTCTAGGCAGAGCATCTATTGATGAAATTGTGCCATCCAATTGGCGTCCGCCATGGTTCGAAACAACAATCGCGTCGGCTCCGGCCTGAACAGCAGCTATTGCATCCTCTCTATCCATTATTCCCTTGAGAATTAGTTTTCCATCCCAAATACTACGTATTTCAGACACATCCTTCCAATCCAAACTTGGGTCGAATTGGCTAGTTACCCAATCAGATAATGAAGACATATCATCAATACCTTTGACGTGCCCGAAAATGTTTCCAAAGTTTCTTCTTTTAGTTTTGAGCATTTGAAAACACCAATTAGGTTTTGTGCAAATATTCAAAAAATTTTTTAAATTGAGCTTTGGCGGCGCGCTGAGACCATTCTGAACATCTTTGTGGCGTTGTGCTAATATCTGCAGATCAAGCGTTACCATGAGGGCGGAACATTGTGCTGCCTCTGCTCTACTGATCAACCTTTTCATGAATGCACGATCGCGCATCACATATAGCTGAAACCAAAATGGCATCGACGTATTCGATGCTACATCTTCAATCGAACAAATTGACATGGTCGAGAGTGTAAACGGTATCCCAAAGTCCTCTGCTGCCTTCGCTGAGAGTATCTCTCCATCTGGGTACTGCATGCCTGCCATACCAATCGGAGCGAGGGCCGTTGGCATCGGAAGGTCTTGCCCTAACATCGTCATCCGGGTGCTTCGACTACTAACGTCAATTCCAACTCTCTGACGAAATCTAATTTTCTCAAAATCTTTTTCATTTAGATTGTATGTACTCTCTGTCCACGAACCCGTGTCAGCGTAGTCATAGAACATTTTTGGAACCTTGCGCTTAGCAATCTGCCGCTGGTCCTCAACACAAGTAATCAGTGCCATATAGAAACCTCACAGTCCGACCAAATTTTTATCAAGTTTCATGAAGAAAACCGGCCGGAGCCCCACACCGCCTTCCATCGAATTAAAGCCAAAAAGCTCTGTCTATGCAGCTGGCCCGAAAACCCTTCCTTTTATCAAAAACCTTTGGTGGAGCCGAGGGGAATCGAACCCCTGACCTTCTGATTGCGAACCAGACGCTCTCCCAACTGAGCTACGGCCCCTTCCTTACGTACGCCACACATGTATACGCTTGTTAGCAAACTATGAGGTGGCTGACTTTCACTGTCAAGCTGAGTGGTGAAAATCGATCGCATTTCTTGCCTCAACCGTCGGGGGCGGTTAGTTTGGTACAACAATTTCACATCGCGAGCAGGCTGGCCCCTAATGCAATATGGCAATCCGTTTCTTGATCTTATTCTTGTTGTCCTCAAGCTATATTCATGGGCGCTAATAATATCTGTTATTCTGAGCTGGTTAGTAGCTTTTAATGTTGTAAACACACATAGCCCCCTCGTCAGCGCTATTGGGCGTTTTTTGTATCGGCTCACCGAGCCCCTGCTAAAACCTATTCGTCAATTTTTACCTGACTTTGGTGGTATCGACATATCACCAGTAGTATTGCTTTTACTAATTTGGTTCGTCGAAAACTTGTTAATTACCTATTGGCCATTTTAGCTGCCTAATAGCGTTGATAGAAATTTACTTTCAAGAAGGTAAAACCATGGGTAACGCAAAAATAATCGATGGGAAGGCCCACGCAGAAAGGCTACGGTCTCAAATAGCTGAAGCCGTTTTTCAGTTAAAAGTCACGCATAATATAACTCCGGGCTTGGCCGTTGTCCTAGTGGGAGATGATCCTGCTAGCCAAGTGTACGTCCGCAACAAAGAGAAGCAAACAGCTGAAGCGGGGATGGCGAGCTTCGAAAACAAACTGAGTGCTAACATAGACGAAAATGATCTATTATCACTAATAGACAATCTCAATAAAGATACCGCAGTGCATGGCATCTTAGTGCAATTACCTCTACCTGATCATATTGACTCCAGGAAAATAATAAATGCTATCAACCCTGACAAGGATGTCGATGGCTTTCATGCTATAAATGTAGGCCGCCTCACTACTGGAAATAAAGGCATAGTGCCATGCACCCCTTTGGGTTGTTTAATGTTACTCAAAGATCAGTTTTGCGACCTCCAAGGCAAACACGCCGTCATCGTTGGGCGTTCTAATATTGTCGGAAAACCAATGGCTGCGCTTTTGCTTCAAGAAAGCTGCACAGTCACCATTGCCCATTCCAAAACCAAAAATCTTCGAGAACTCTGTCAATCTGCCGATATCTTAGTCGCTGCCGCAGGACGCCCACAGATGATAGAATCCGACTGGATAAGGCCTGGGGCCACGATAATTGACGTCGGCATAAATCGAGTGCCCAAAGAAGAGGAGCCCGGCAAGTTTAAGCTAGTTGGTGATGTTGATTTTCCCGCAGCTGCAGAGGTAGCAGCTGCAATAACACCGGTGCCGGGCGGTGTAGGGCCAATGACAATAGCTTGCTTGCTGAAAAACACCGTGACAAGTGCATGTAGAATTCATGGCGTGGAAGAACCAATAATTACGAGTTAGGTAGATCGCAAAAAGGAGTTCCAAGGCACCGACAAAGCTGCTCCCAGTCCCATAAACCCGCCAGCAAGCCAAAATAACGACCTGTAGGTCTCACTCTGTTCAAACAAAACAGGCAGGCAAACCCCTGCAATAGCGGCAGCAATACCATTTATTAAAATCAATTGACGCATCAACAAAGGAAGCACGTTGAGGCAACCTACGTCTCTAGCGCGAGCTGCAATTAAAGCTGAGACACCAGGTTGAGCGCCGAAAGTCATGCTAGAAATTAGAAGGACCGAGGCATTGGTTTGGAAGCCTGGTGCAGAAATACCCACAGCAAGAATACCAAACAGTAGGACTAAAGCCCAAGCAGTACCTACCTGTCGCGCCAGTATGAAAGCGACAGCAGGCCCCATCAGTGAACACACTCCAACTACACCCCAGTGATCGCCAGCTACGTTTAAGCCTAGCCCTAACTCCCGAGCGATGAAATCAACCCAATATATAGTGTGCGGTACTAAACCAATGGCGAAACAGGCGTGGGCCAAAAGAAGCATTATCCAAGCTCGCGAAAACTCTGTCTTTGTATGATTGCTATTGAAAAAGCATTTTACATCTTCAAGATTACGCCATCCCCATATCGCTAGACCTGCAGCGCCAACACCAAGACCTGTTATGCCAAGCCATGGGATTAAATTTCCGTTTGATGCGACAAGAGGGATCGTGAAGCCAGAAAGAAAAATTCCAAGCCCAACTCCTGCAAAAATAAGGGACGTAGCCAGTGATCTGAATGCTATTGGGGTCACTGCAGTAGTGATCGCAAGACCCAAAACCATGATTATGCCTACTGCCAAACCAAGAACACCTCGCCAGATAGCGAGCCACCAGAACCCAGCCTCGTATGCAGAGGCAGCTAATGCTGCAACCGAAATAAATATCAGAGTTCTCAAAATAAGCGGCACGTTCCAGCGCCGCCGCACCTGTTCAGTAATTAAAACACCGACGATAAAGCCGCATAGGTTCGAAGCACCAACGTACCAAGCCTCAAATTCGGTTAATTCGCCACGCTGGACTAACAACGGCACCATAATTGTGTATGAAAAACGACCGAATCCCATAGCCAAACACATTGCCGCCGAAACACCGATTGCTATATGCAACCAACCTCGTTCACTCATTAGTGGTGGGCTCAACCAACTGATAATAAACCAAACCTTTAACGGTGTTTGGGTCAGCCGGCTTGCCCCTTCGTATTATGAGGATGCGGCCATTCCGAGCCAAAAATTTAGCTTGATTGCGAACTGCTGGCAAATAACGGCGCCATAGACCGGATACGTTGGCGCGATTTTTACGCTTTTCTACAATATATTTCGCAATCTCAATCGGCTTCACGACACTTTTTGGATCCCGTAAGCACAAGAAATCCAGAATTGCTTGCGCAATCGGATCCAATTCTTGCGGAGGAGGTTTTACGTCTGTGGAATTCATGAGGCCCGCCTGTCAGTTTCAAAACAGCCTTAGCTGCCGTCATTTGTTCTTGCGGCGAGACGCAACCGCAAGGCGTTCAGCTTGATAAAGCCCTCCGCATCTTTTTGATTATAAACCTCATCTTCCTCAAATGTAACGTGAGCCTCGCTGTAAAGACTATTCTCACTCTCACGGCCCAATGTCAAAATGTTACCTTTGTAAAGCTTAAGTCTCACAGAACCGCAAACATTGTGCTGAGAGTCGTCTATTGCAGCTTGCAACATTTTCCGTTCGGGTGAAAACCATAACCCATTGTAAATTAGTTCTGCATATTTGGGCATCAGCTCGTCTTTAAGGTGAGCTGCGCCGCGGTCTAAAGTTATCGATTCAATAGCTCTATGCGCGGCCAGCAGAACGGTTCCTCCCGGGGTTTCATAGACCCCTCGCGACTTCATCCCAATAAAACGATTCTCTACAATATCCACTCGGCCAATACCGTGTTCACCTGCCAAGTGGTTTAGCTTTGTCAACAGTGCCGCAGGACTAAGTGTCTTGCCATCAACAGACACAGGGTCACCATTTTCAAAGCTAATTTCCACCTCAACACCTTCGCCGGGGGCCGATTCCGGATTAACGGTCCGCGAGAACACATATTCTGGAGCGGGCATCGCTGGGTCCTCAAGCACTTTTCCTTCCGCAGAAATATGCAAAAGATTTGCATCAGTTGAAAATGGAGCTTCGCCACGCTTATCCTGTGGAACCGGAATTTGATTCCGTTCTGCATAGGCAATCAGCGCTTCCCGCGAGTTCAAGTCCCATTCTCGCCACGGTGATATCACGTGAATGTCGGGAGCCAGACCATAATACCCAAGTTCAAAACGGATCTGATCATTACCCTTCCCGGTAGCGCCGTGGGCAACTGCGTCCGCGCCGGTTTGACGAGCAATCTCAATTTGCCGTTTGGCAATTAAAGGACGAGCTATTGACGTTCCAAGTAAATAAGTGCCCTCATATAACGCATTCGCCCGAAACATGGGGAAAACATAATCACGGACAAACTCCTCACGAAGGTCCTCAATGAATATTTCCTCAACACCCAGCATTTTTGCTTTATCTCGAGCTGACTCTATCTCGTCACCCTGCCCTAAATCAGCCGTAAATGTGACCACTTCGCAATCGTACTCATCCTGCAACCATTTCAATATCACCGAGGTATCAAGCCCTCCAGAATAGGCCAACACAACTTTTTTTACATTGCTCGACATAATCTCTCGCCAAAATTATAATTTTCCACTTGCGCGCGGAGTATAGGTATCGCAAATCAACCCGCAAGCTACATTCCCATAACACAAGTAAACCACAGAAGACTTATTACTTTTTTTGTCGCAACTGAAGATATCGACATGCCCGCCTCTAGTCAAAAGGCTCTATACTTTTTCAGAATAATATAGCGCAAGTATGGTCAGTCATTTGTGCCGCTTGAAAAGAGAAAAATATGATTTTGAACACTTTATGGAACCAAGAATATTCATTGGTCCAATTTGGCTTGCTTTCGACGTACACTTTGGCTTTTGAGTTGGCCACAAGCAGCCAGGATATCGCGCCCGCGGGGTCTCCTGATGACAGAAGTTATTCCGGCATCGTTAATGATTTCATTAAAGTCTCGGATGACGTCTTCGGAAGAACATTCGTAATTGGCACCAGGCCATGGATTGAAGGGTATCAAATTTACCTTAGATGGAATATTTCGTAGAAGTTGAGTGAGCTCACGCGCCTCTTCTAACGAGTCGTTGAAATTTTTTAGCATAACATACTCAAATGTTATTCGACGCGCATTACGCCCACCCGGATAATGTCGACACGCATCCAGCAGTTCTGCTATGGGCCATTTTTTGTTTATTGGTACTAAAATGTCACGGAGTTCATCACGAACAGCATGCAGTGAAATCGCAAGCTGAACTCCAATCTCGCGACCCACTCTTTCGATCATTGGCACCACACCAGACGTCGATAAAGTGATTTTACGTTTGGAAATGCTGAGGCCCTCATTATCAATGGCAATAAGCAACGCCTTTTTGACATTATCAAAATTATAAAGAGGCTCTCCCATACCCATCATGACCAGGTTACTGACTTTCCTGTTAAAGTCAGGAGCCGGCCATTCGCCAAAATCATCCCGCACCAACATTAATTGTCCTAAAATCTCAGATGGCTCAAGGTTCCGCACCATTCTTTGAGTGCCCGTATGACAAAAGCTACAATTCAGCGTACAGCCCACCTGGCTTGAAACACACAACGTGCCCCTCTCAGCTTCTGGTATATGGACACATTCGGCCTCTTGGGCATCATCAAATCGAAGTAGCCATTTTTGTGTTCCATCATCAGACTTTTGGTGTTGACTGATTGCTGGCCGAGCAAGCGAGAAATTATTGGCCAATTCGGATTGAAGATTTTTCGATATATTTGTCATTTCACTGAAATCTGAGACACCTTGATTATATATCCAGCGAAAAATTTGCTGAGCACGAAATGGCTTCACACCCAGTGGCTCAATAACTCTGGCTAAGTCAACCCGATCAAGCCCGATCAATGAGAGGGGTTCTCCGCTTTCAATGGCCGGTGATTGTAAGGCCGAAGGGTTGGAAGCCAATTTGGTCATAATACAGGGACCCTATTTTATCCCACAAGCCTTGCTAATTGCGTTGTGGGCAGCAGAAAATCCGACAAGTGAATATATGTCCGTGGTCCTAGTCGACCGGGAAGAAAGGCCATCTAATGTCATTGTTCTACCCCTCCGCATTGCATTGACAAGCGCCCTATCCTGTTCAGCAGTTTGTAACCATGCTACATCTTTTTCTGTAAAAAAAAGAAATTTCGCCCCGCCTATCAATGCCCTTGGCTCGCTATCTTTTTTGTAGGTATAGCCCGCGAGTACACTCACCTGATTTTTTACCTTTGACCACGGTCGGTGGGTCACATACAGCGCGACGTCGCCACGCTTTCGATATTTTCCCTTCTTTTTAATTGGCCTAGACCAAATGTGACATGTTTTCTTATTTTTATTTTCAACGTAAGTTTCTGCATTCCAATTGCAAATCAAGCTGCGGTCTACTTCCCGACAATTTCCGAATCCACCTAGTTGGTTTACCTTGGTTCCAGCATAAGCTTCGTTCAAGCCTTCGGTATTTAAAAGCATAACAAGAAGCAAAATAAATTTTATGTAAGGCAAAATCATTAGCGAACCCCGATCCTCTGACACTAGTGGCGTACCATCCTACCACCATGCACATGGGGAGCCAATTCCTCAACCGGGCCTCCTACCGCTTCGGGCCGCGGCGCAAATCTACCGCGGGTTATCAACCGGTCATACATCAGAATTGCACCTGCAATGCCGACATTAACACAAAATTTTGTTGGTATTTTCACTACGAAATCGCATCGGGAATTTACTTCGGGAGATAAGCTTCCTTTTTCAGGCCCGAGAATATAAGCAGCACGTTCAGGGTGGTTAAAGCTCGGCAGATCTACTGCCTCTTCCATCAGTTCAACACCGACCAACTGACAATCGCGAGGCAACACAAGTTTTGAAGCTTCTGGAAACTCGTAAAGAGGAAGATGCTTAACGGTACGAGACGTATCTGCCTTTTGAATCTCCTTAAGATCAACTGCAGGCGCAATAGCAAAAATAAAATCCGCTCCAAAAGCGTGAGCTGATCGAAAAAGGTTTCCCACGTTCATCGGTTTAGAGATATGTTCAACTCCTATACCAAAATAACCTCGCATCCTAGCCCTTCCACTTTAATTTTCACAACGTCACATAAATGACTCTAAATATAAAAATTAAGCAAATACGTTTGCCAGCCTGTCCATTGCAGTTGATAATTCACCACTATCACGGGCAAAACAAAGCCTCAGCCAACCATCGCTTTCCCGACCGAATGCTGTACCCGGCGCAAGCCCAACACCCACATCAAGTACTACTTGCTTTGCAAACTTAAGTGAGTTTTCCATCCCATCCAGAGCGAAAAATGCATAAAATGCTGCCTCGGGCGCTCGATACCGAACCCGGGGCCATTCAGACATTGCGGTGCCTACAATATCTCGACCTTCCCTACACAGGTCTACCATGTCAGCAATAACATGCTCCCCATCCTTTAAAGCAGTTATACACGCTTTCTGCAGAAAAGCTGGAGTGCCACTGGTATTGAATTCGATCAAATCTGAAAATGGCTTGGCGAATGAAGGAGGGTGGGTCAGCCATCCCAACCGCCATCCAGTCATCGCCCAATTTTTTGAGAAGCTATTAACTACTAGCACTGAATCTTCTGGTTCAATTATCTCGAGAAAAGAGGGAGCTGCAGGTCGGTCATATACAATCCGATTATATACTTCGTCAGCTATAATCCAAATATTACGCAGACGGCAAAACTCAAGAATTTCTTTTTGTTCTCGATTTGACATCATCCAGCCTGTAGGGTTTCCTGGCGAATTAATAAATATTGCACGCGTATTTTCAGTGCACATAGCAAAAAGGTGTTCTATGTCTAAATGCCAACTTTGTGCGTCATCGTCCTCGTATCGGAGTGAGTGTTGACAGACCTCACCACCCATAATGTTTACTGCCGCCTCAGCATTCGGCCAAACGGGCCCAACCAAAATCACTCTATCACCAGGGTCTATTACAACCTGCATAGCGATCATAATTGCAGTCATACCAGAGGATGTAACAGTAATTCTATCAACACCAACCGGCAGGCCATATAAGCGTTGGCTATAATCAGCCAACGCTTCCCGCAACTCAGGCAATCCCCTTTTATGAGTATAAAAGGTATAACCCTCGCCCATAGCAGTTGCAGCTGCATCACAAATAAAGGCAGGTGTTTTTACATCAGATTCTCCATACCAAAGAGGTATCACATCAGGATTATCCAATGCCATTTCTGAAACCTGCATGATCTCTTGGGTTTTAAGTGCTTTAATTGCGGATCGAATGTTGGCCCTAGGATGTCTTTGATTTTTTACCACTATGATTTCAATTCTATGATATTTTGAAAATTTTCAAGCGCTTCCGGATTTTCAAGCGCCTCCTTATTTTTCACAGGCAATCCATGAACCACGTTGCGCACGGCTAACTCAGTTATTTTTCCAGATCGCGTACGAGGAATATCGGCGACTGCGATAACTTTCGCGGGAATGTGGCGGGGTGAGCAATTTTTGCGGACACGCTCCCGAATTCTAGCCACCAAACTTTCGTCGAGCTCTTTACCTTTTGCCATCCTGACGAAAAGTATAATTCTTGTATCATTATCCCAATCTTGACCAATACAGATTGCTTCCTCAATATTTACGAAAGTTTCAACTTGACGGTAAATTTCCGCAGTTCCGATTCTCACGCCTCCTGGATTAAGCGTCGCATCCGAGCGCCCATAAATTATCATACCTCCATTTTTGGTTATCTCAACAAAATCACCATGGCACCAAACGTTTGGGAAACGTTCAAAGTATGCCGCATAATAACGGCTTCCATCTGGATCATTCCAAAACCCAATTGGGAGCGAGGGGAAAGATTCAGTGCAAACCAATTCTCCTTTTCTACCCCTCACGGGCCTGCCATTGCTATCAAATACATTCGTGGCCATTCCTAAAGCTAGTGCTTGTATCTCTCCCCGATAAACAGGGGCTGTCGGATTTCCACAAACAAAACATCCGAGAATATCGGTGCCTCCAGAAATCGATGACAGGCAAATATCACTTTTAACGTTTTTATAAATGTAGTCGAAACCCGCAGGCGCCAGTGGTGAACCGGTCGAAGCAAATGTACGAAGTGCTCGAAGATCGTGACTTTGAGAAGGCTGAACTCCACGTTTGACCAAGGTGTCGATATATTTAGCTGAGGTCCCAAAGAACGTCATCTTTTCTTCTGATGCAAAATCAAAAAGTATGTCATCTTTGGCTGCAAAGGGTGATCCATCATAAAGAAGCAGTGTTGCTTCTGAAGCCAATGCACTCACTAACCAATTCCACATCATCCAACCGCAGGTAGTGAAGTAGAAAACACGATCATTAGGCTTTATGTCACAATGTAGCTGATGTTCCTTAAGATGCTGCAGCAATGCACCCCCTGCACTGTGCACGATACATTTTGGGACTCCAGTGGTCCCAGACGAATACATGATAAACAGGGGGTGGTTGAAGGGCCTGTGCTCAAAACTTATCTGATCTTCGGTCCGATCTATTTTGAAATCGCTCCACAAAACTGAATTTTTAATCGGTTTTATATCTGGCACTGATTCTGAAAATGGAACCACTACAACCTGCTCCACACTTGATAATTCGGCTAATATATCCTTCACACGCGGCAGGCTGGCATGCCATTTTTGATCGTAAATATATCCATCAGTAGTAAACAAAACCTTAGGCGTCACCTGTCCGAATCTATCCAGAACACCCCTAGTCCCGAAGTCAGGCGAACATGAAGTCCAAATTGCTCCAAGGCTCGCTGTAGCCAACATGGCAACAACTGCTTCAGGACTGTTCGGTAAAAATCCGGCACAACGGTCTCCGGGCTCAACTCCAGCCATTTTAAGCGCCGCTGCAATTCTCGAAACCTCTTCATATAGTTCGCGCCAACTTAATCGTCTCTCTATTTGATCCTCTGCGCGAAACACTAGAGCTTCTCCATCATCTCGACGGCGCAAAAGATTTTCTGCAAAGTTTAGTTTAGCATCTGGAAAAAATTGTGCGTCTAGCATGCTGTCTCCATCGACTAGCACACGATCACCTTTAGTTTCAGCTATGACACCAGTAAACTGCCACACAGCAGCCCAAAATTCCTCTTGCCTAGAGACCGAGAATTGATGCAGTTGTGAATAACTACTGAGAGATACTTCGTACTCTTCTTCTAACCAGTTCCGGAATGCGGTCATATTTGCATTTTTTTTACGGCTACAGTCGGGTCGCCATAGTGGTTCTGCCACGCACATCGCTCCTTCTCAATTCTATCCCATCAAAATTCTTATCTGTCACAAAGAGCTCACCAAAAATCCTCGTATAGATATAAAAGCCGAAACAGCATATTCTAAGTTGCCGTGACCAAATCTTATTTTTTGCCCCACAGAATTCGAGTAAGCAGAAAAAATAAACAGAAAATGATGATTTTGCCAGTCAATCTAAAAAGTCGTTGGGATCGTACGCCAGAGAATCTCCGCGGCGCAATGTGGATGCTATTTATGGCAATTTTTTTTGTAGCTGCAGACAGCATAATCAAAATATTAAGCCGTCGCCTAGATCCTATAGAAATAGTATTTTTTCGAAATATTTTCAGCATCCTCTGGCTTATACCCGCAATCGCAAATGCGGGGGGGTTCAAAGCTTTTCAGACTAATTATCCTTGGCTTCAGCTAACCCGAGCTACGCTCGGTGGCATTGCCATGATCTGTATCTTTTACAGTCTTAAATTATTACCACTCGCTGATGCTACAGCCGTAATGTTTTCAAGGGCAATTTGGATGATCCCATGCGCTGTTTTATTATTAGGTGAAACTGTTCAGTGGCGTCGTTGGACTGCAACCATTGTGGGGTTTATTGGCGTAATATTAATGGTTCAGCCAACCGAGCTTCTAGATTTTAATAGTATTAAAATAGGTATGATTTTCGCACTAACCAATGCATTTCTCGCTGCAGTTATTTTTACCTTAATTAAGATTTTAAAAGGTAGGGGAGAATCAAATCTTACGATATTATTGTGGCATGCCTCGATTTCAATTTTAATGACATCCATTCCGACATGGTTTCTGTGGATTACGCCGACGCCATTTGAAATTTTATTACTAATTGCGCTGGGTCTCATTGTCACTTTGGCTCACTCGTGTTTGATTCAAGCGCTAGCAGTCGGCGAAGCGACTGCAGTCACACCATTTGAGTATTCACGGGTGTTATTTGCCGGTTTAGTGGGTTTTATTTTTTTCTCAGAGGTACCCTCAATATGGAGTTTCGTGGGTACACTGCTGTTAATTGCTAGTGCTTTGTATATTGCAAGACGCGAGTCATTGGCCGACAAAAATCAGAAAGGCTAAAAAACTGATCTCAATCTTTATTAGCAGCTCGCCACATCGCGGTGCGTTTTTTCGCATCAATAATTTGATCAGAAGACATTTCTTCTTCTATCGCCAAACGATTTTTCATAACCATTTCACGGCCCTCACCTTCAAGGTGATCGGCTGCTAAGGATAGCCATTTCCAAGCCTCTACAATATCCTGTTTTACACCAACACCGGCATAAAAGAATGTACTGAGGTTATTTTGGGCTTTTCCATGTCCATTATTAGCTGCGCGCTGAAGCCACTGAGCCGCTTTCGATGCATCTTTCGGCACACCTTTTCCAAACTGGTAAAATATGCCGAGATTGAATTGTGCAGAGGGATTGTTGCCATTAGCTGCTTTTTCAAACCAATAAGCGGCCGCGTTCAGATCAGAGGGACGGCCAAGTCCTTGTTCATATATTGTCCCCAACATGAACTGAGCCCGCACATTACCTGATTGGGCTAAACTATGAAACAATTGCGAAGACTTGAAATATTTCTTTTGCAGATGCATGCGCATGCCATCCGAAAAACTGTCTGCCAAACTTGGTAACCACCATAAAAGTATAGCCGTTGACATAAATAGCACTAGAATACTACGCATGTTCTTTCTCCTGATTCGTTGTCATTTCGTGCACAGTAGCATCTATAAATCTTGCTAGGATAATATCCCTTTCGCTGAGGCCATCGCACTCATGAGTCGTTAGTGTGACCTCAACTTTTCCATAAATATTTAGCCACTCGGGATGATGATTAATCCGTTCAGCCTCCAATGCTATCCGCGTCATGAACCCCCACGCTTGATTGAAATTATCAAACTTAATAACTCTCTTGATAGCGTCACTTTCTTCCAGTTTCGTCCAGGCCGGTAATTCTGATAACATCAAGGCCTCAGCATCGGCTGGTATTTTTTCAACCATCTTCATTATTCCTCGGAATCTTCATTTTCAAAACTTTACGTTAACCAAACACCAGCATCACGGCTAGGTGATGCTACGATTCTTGAGCACGACAAACGCTTTTTTGTTTGCTACATTATTTGAGGTAACTCACCACATTTATGTTTACCTATCGTTAGTCTAGTGTACAAATTCAATACCTTAAATAGCAGCTCAAAGAATGCAGGTGGCCTAAACCAAACCGTGTTCATGAGTATTATAAATCGTAACAATTATTTCAGGTGAGAATGAATGAAAATCATACCCCTCGGTAAAAAATTGGGGGCGGAGGTTATAGGCATAGATGCTAGCAAGCCGATCACACAACGCCGCGCTGAACAGCTTCGCGAAGCTCTTCAAAAATACTTGGTCCTTTTGTTAAGAAACCAAACATTACCTGTTAGCGAGCATGTTATTTTTGCTCAAGTCTTTGGCGACCTTGGAAAGATAGCTGATACTCTTCTCGGTCTTGGAAAACGGAAATATCCAGAGGATGATATCCCTGATTGTGTCAGCGTTATTTCGAACATTAAAGTCAATAATGAGCCAATTGGAAGTCTGGGTGACGGTGAATGTTTCTGGCATTCTGATAGCTGTTTTTCTGACACCCCGCCTTCTGCAAGCACTTTATATTCAGTTGAAATACCAGATAACGGAGGCAACACAGCCTTCCTTAATATGGTGGATGCGTTAGAAACTTTGCCTAGTGACATTCGAGCTCAGGTTGACGATTTGTCAATACGACACTCACAAGTCTATGACAGCACGGGAACTAAGCGCCCAGAGTTTGATGAGGCCAGCGATATTACTAAAAATCCGGGTCCAACTCACCCAATCGTCCGAACTCTACCCGAAGAAAATAGGCAAGTTCTGTACCTAGGGCGGCGGCTTGGCGCTTACATTCCTGGTCTAACGGTGAAAGATAGTGAAGATCTTCTGGACGTACTTTGGGCACATACAATTCGGGAATGCCGCACATGGTCACATCAGTGGTGCCTCGGAGATCTCTTGGTCTGGGACAACCGAACTACTATGCATCATCGAGATTCTTTTGACCCAAGCCAGCGGCGCCGTCTGCACAAAGTTCAAGTTGCTGGAGAACGGCCCATATGAAGATACACTGTTTGGCATGATAATTCTTTGAGCAAGCCTCACTAAGCAATGAGCATAGATAAACTTTTATTTTTGATTAATTGGGGCCGTGAAATTATTAATCGAATGCCTCCTGGTTGATCCGCTTACTTAAAGGCCGAGAAATCAGGAATCTAAAGAAAAACTGTGAGGACACCCGTATAACCATATAAGCGATTGTTACTTATCTCTCCATTCGCAAAAAAACCAACTAACGGGAAGTCGCCCAATTCGGACGATATTATTTTTAGTTCCTCGCTATCAGACCCGAATTGATTCGGCCCTCTAGCACAACACGAAAAATATAATCCTCCTCTAATCGCACCAATCTCAGTTCGAGACTTTATGTCACTAAGCATACGTTTCATATCGGTGATTGCACTATCATGGTCGCGACGACAAAACATTATTTGGTCGCCAGCGGTGACGTAGTCGCCAATCGCCACAACACCAGTTTCAGGATCGACTCCCACAAGATTGCGAACGAGGTAGTCACCCGTGTCACTGCCCGTAACTGGCAATGCAACAAAAATATAACCAGCTGCGCGCTTCAAATCGCGGGCCAAAACTTCTCCAACATCTTCCTTAAACACATCGAGTGCTGGCTTGCCATCAAGTTCAATCAGGAGATTTTGATCTGCAGCGGTAATTCTATGTGGGCTACTGATCAGCGAGCAACCCTGCGTCACTCCTACCTGCGCCGGTATTTCGTCTAATGCAAGCATGGCACCCGAGAGACCTCCCTCGCTTACGTCATCCGCCAGCTGAAAGAAGTTTTGTTGAGACGCCGTTAGTCCCCCGACTAGGAACCCCTCGGTTTCGGAGGATATTTTCTCAATGAGATCATTAATGTTTTGGTTCCTCGGATCTCCATGGACCACCGTTAAAGGCGATAAAATATTACTAAGCCAAGATGCATGCTCATCGGTAATGGCTGTAATACTATCGGACACATTATCGAAGATGCGGAACGCTGAGTCGCGCGCAGGTATGATCATTGCCACCATTGCGGGTTCGTCAAAGTATTCTTTGCTCGTAGTACAAACCCCAAGCCCTACTGTTCCAACCCAATGATCAACTCCAATTCTATCTTTAAAGAAGTTCGATATATCACGTAAGTTGGCACTAAAATGATCCGTAACGTAAAGGAAGCCCAGTCTATGTTCAGGGCCAGCGGACTTCAGCTGGGTCGCGCAGTCTTGCGCTACTGACTGCCAATCCGGCCCCGAACCATGTGCGCTAATAAACGGTGCTGAGTTACTCATCGTATTTTCTCCAGTGAACGTTTGACTGTAGACAAAATTCCTTCAACAATAACCTTAATGCCACTTTTGTTCGGATGGATTCCGTCAACAAGATTGAGCTCAGGTTTTGAAGCAACCCCGTCAAGAAAAAAAGGGTAGAAATCGAGCTTGTGGATACTTGCAAGATCGGGAAAGATATTGTCGAAAGCTGCTCCATAATCGACCCCTAGATTTGGAGGAGCCCGCATCCCAGCAAGCAGGACAACTGCTCCTTTCGCTTGTATCCGGCGAATGATTTTTGCCAAATTATTTTTCGTTACCTTTGGGTCGAGCCCGCGCAATCCATCATTAGCACCAAGTTCTAGAATCACAAGATCGGGATTGACTCGCATGACCCAATCAACGCGCGCAACTCCCCCGGCAGTGGTATCTCCTGAAACCCCAGCGTTAATGACGATGACATGATAACCGTCTCGTTTTAATGAGCGAGATAATTGTTCTGAGAAATCATCGTACTTTTGAAGCCCTAGACCAGCGATTAAGCTATCCCCAAAAGCTAATATTTTTATAGGTGCGCGACTAGGTTCAGACAACGCAGGTCTATCTGTTAGCGATGAAAAGACCAAAAAAAATAATAGGACTGCATTGAAATAAAACTGACGTGATGCATATGAATTTGTGATTTCACCGTACCTCCATAGAAAAAATTATTGTAGACTTTTAGATATGTCACAGGCAAAAAAGATCGAGCCACTTGTAGAACTTGAGATGGTAAACCTTGTACTGGGTAGCCCTTCAAGCCAGGTAAAAATTTTAAAATCTGTAAATTTAAATATCTTAAATAATAAAACAGTTAGCGTTGTTGGATCGTCAGGATCAGGCAAAACGTCTTTGCTACTATTAATAGCTGGATTAGAAAAGGTGACTAGCGGTCGCATCAGGGTCAACGGACAAGATATCTCTGCGCTATCGGAAGATGCACTCGCTTCATTCAGGCGCGATAATATTGGCATAGTTTTTCAATCTTTTCACCTAATCCCGACAATGACAGCGTTAGAAAATGTAGCAATTCCCCTTGAACTAGGTGGGAATATGAATTCATTCTCAACGGCTGAGCTCGAGCTCTCCCATGTTGGACTCGAGGACCGTCTTGCTCACTATCCGAGCGAATTATCTGGTGGAGAGCAGCAACGCGTGGCTATTGCTCGGGCTTTGGCTCCTAAACCAAAATTAATTTTAGCTGATGAGCCAACCGGCAATCTTGACGGCGAAACGGGGTCTCAAATTATTGATTTATTATTTTCGCGCACTGATGAATGCCAATCAACATTGATATTCGTAACGCATGATAACGGGTTAGCAAAGCAGGCCGACCGTATGATTCGGCTCCACGACGGTAAAATCGAGACTGATAGCAACGGCTAACAGCAATATGTGTAAATCTAAAACATTACGGATGGCATGGAGATTGGCCAGAAGAGAGTGCCGAAGCGGTATTCGTGGTTTCAAGATATTCGTAATGTGTTTAATGCTAGGTGTCGCATCTATAGCCGCTGTCGGTTCAGTATCTGAAGGTATAAAGGCAGCAATAGACAATGATGGACGACTTCTACTTGGCGGCGACGTAGATATCCGTCTTACACATAACCCAGCCACAAAAAAACAGTTGGTTTGGTTAAGGCAAAATTCATTATCGCTATCGCACGTGGTCCAGATGCGCGTGATGACGCAATCGTTAGACAAGACGCAAAATATTCTTGCGGAACTTAAAGCAGTAGACAGGTTTTACCCACTGTTTGGAGGCTTCCAATTAAAAGGGGC
>MDSZ01251274.1_pt1 | contig 23975 bp, 29 predicted proteins | sample 811201 | NCBI WGS metagenome assembly MDSZ01 (sample SAMN05326647, study PRJNA326480) | marine metagenome | isolation source: seawater | place: Indian Ocean: North | collected 2010
GCTAATTAAACTTTAAAAGGATCCTCAACAAGAATTGTGTCATTTCTTTCTGGACTAGTTGATATACTAGATACTTTAGCTTGAACAAATTTTTCTAAATAATTTATGTATATTTTTGCATTCTTAGGTAAATACTTGAATGATTTAGTTCCTTTAGTAGATTTTTTCCAACCTTTAAAAGTTTTATAAATTGGTTTAACTTTTTTTTGATTAATCACTGAAGCAGGAAGATAGTCAATTTTTTTATTTCCAATTTTATAGGCTATGCACATTTTAATTTCGTCTAAATTATCTAAAACATCTAGTTTTGTAAGGGCGATGCCGTTAATTCCTGAAATTTTTATTGTCTGTCTTACAAGAACCCCATCAAACCAACCACATCTTCTCTTTCTACTGGTTACTGTTCCAAATTCTTTACCTCTGTATCCTAGCTCTTCGCCTATTTTATTTTTTAATTCTGTGGGAAATGGTCCCTCACCGACTCTAGTTGTATAAGCTTTTGTTATTCCAAGTACGTAGTTTATGGTATTTGGTCCACATCCAGAGCCAGTTGAAGCTGCTGCTGCCACAGTGTTTGATGATGTTACGAATGGATAAGTTCCATGATCAACATCAAGTAATATTCCTTGAGCTCCTTCAAATAATATTTTTTTTTTTTTTGATTTGAATTCATCAATTTTTTTCCAAACTGGCTGTGAAAATTTGAGAATTTTTGGCGCTATTTTTAACAAATCTTTTATAAGTTTATCCTTTTTAAATATTTTTTTTCCTATACCTTTTCTAATTGCATTGTGGTGTAATAAAACCGCCTCTAATCTATCACTTAAATTTTTTTTAGAGGTTAAATCCATAATTCTTATAGATCTTCTTCCAACTTTGTCCTCATAAGCGGGTCCAATTCCTCTCCTTGTGGTTCCTATTTTTGCTTTTCCAGCTATATCCTCTCTTATTTCATCCATCTCTCTATGAAAGGGAAGGATAAGATTAGCTGACTCAGAAATAATAAGATTCTTTGGAGTAATATTTATTTTTTTTGACTGCATTTCTGATATTTCAGAAAGTAGAGCCCAAGGGTCAATAACAACACCATTGCCAATTATAGAAATTTTATTTTTTCTAACTATCCCAGATGGCAATAATCTTAGTTTATAAGTTTTCCCCTCAATTACTAGTGTGTGACCTGCATTATGGCCTCCTTGAAACCTAACAATCACGTCAGCTTGACTTGACAACCAATCAACTATTTTTCCTTTTCCCTCATCTCCCCACTGCGATCCTATAACTGCAACATTTCTCATATTATTTTAATTTTATTGAGTTAATGTGATTTATTGGTCCATTTCCACTGCCATAATTTGGTGCTGTCTTGATTGCACCATTAACATATTTAATAGCTAAATAACAAGAATTCTTTAAAGTTTTTCCACACGAGTAATAAGTAGCTATTGCGCTAGATAATGTACAACCTGTTCCATGAGTATTTTTACTTAGTATTTTTTTATTTCTGAATAAAAGTAAATTATTATTATCGTGAAATATATCAAAAATTTTTTTTGTTTTTAAATGCCCGCCTTTAATAAGAATATTACTAGCTCCAAGCTTTTTTATTATTTTTATAGCTTTGATCATATCCTCAGAATTATTAATTTTAGTATTTGATAGAATTTCAGCCTCAGGAATATTAGGAGTAATTAATGTAACTTGGGGTATCATTTTTGATCTGATGTAATTAATACATTTGGGACTTATTAGATTATGTCCTGACGTAGATACCATTACAGGATCAAGTATTATTTTTTTTAATTTATATTTTTTAATTATTTCTAAAACACATTTAACCACTTTTTCTGAATACAGCATACCTATTTTGATAGCATCAGGTTTAATGTCTTTGATTGTTGTATCAATTTGCTTATAAATTTCACTAACTGGAATTTCATGTATAGATTTAACTCCTAAGGTATTTTGAGATGTAACTGCAGTAATAGCAGTCATTGCATAAGACCCTAGAGATGTAACAGTTTTAATATCTGCTTGTATGCCAGCTCCACCTGATGAGTCGGAGCCAGCTATAATTAATATTTTTGATTTTGGTTTCAAGTAGTTATTGACCTTCTAACAATTTTAATACAATTATTTATTAGTTTTTTATCATTGGACTCAGCCATTATTCTAATAATTGACTCTGTTCCTGATTTTCTTACCAAAATTCTCCCTTTATTTTTTATTAGGCTTGTAGCTTTCTTTATAGCATTTTTACATTTTTTAGAATTTATTATTGACTTATTTTTAACTACAACATTCTTAAGAACTTGAGGAGTAGGATTAAAAACATTTAATAAGTTACTTGCTTTAATACCACTACTCATAGATTTAAGAACTTCTAAAGCAACTAACAATCCATCTCCAGTTGTTGCAAAATTACCTAATATTATATGACCCGATTGCTCTCCACCTAAATTGAAATTAAGTTTCTTCATTTTTTCTTTTACATACCTATCACCTACGTTTGATCTAACAAATTTAATACCTTTAGATTTTAAAAATTTTTCTAAACCATAATTAGACATCAGAGTTCCTACCACCCCACCTTTTAAAATTTTTTTTTCTTTCCATTTGCTTGCAATTGAAGCTATTATCTGGTCTCCATCAATTATTTTACTTTTTTCATCACAAATTATAATCCTGTCAGCATCACCATCTAACGCGATTCCAATATCTGTTTTATATTTTTTGACCATTCTTTTAATATTATTAGGGAATGTAGATCCACAATTTTTATTAATATTTAGACCGTTTGGATTAGTTCCCTTTTGATAGACTCTTGCACCAAGAGATTTTAATAAAATTGGCCCAGTTTTGTAGCCTGCCCCATTTGCACAATCTAAGGCAATTTTTAAACCTCTCAAAGAAAAACTAGACGGAAAATTATTTTTTAAAATTTTAATATAATTTGCGTTACCATTTTCAAGTCTTTTCACTCTGCCTAAAAGATGAGACTCAGATAAATTTTTAAGTATTTTTGTATCAATTAATTTTTCTATTTTTTTTTCTATTTTATCTGATAATTTAAGACCATCCGGTCCAAATAATTTTAATCCATTGTCATAATATTGATTGTGGGATGCGGTTATCATTATACCCATATTGGCTTTCATTTTTTTTGTTAGCATTGCTAGACCATTGGTTGGTAAAGGACCTAAAGTAAAAACATGCATACCTGCTGAGACTAGACCTGAAACTAAAGCTGGTTCTAAGGCATAGCCAGATAAACGTGTATCTTTAGCAATTATTGCAATTTGTTTGTTTTTTTTTTGGTTTTTAAAGTAAATGCCCGAGGCAAAACCAAATTTAAAAAACATTTCCCCATTTATTTTTTCTTTATTTACTTTGCCTCTTATTCCGTCTGTTCCAAAATATTTTTTATACATTATTCTAATAGTGCTTTATAAACTTTTAAACCTTGATTTATTTCGTTTACATCATGTACTCTCAAAATTTGTACTCCTTGATTCATAAGGAATATATTTGATGATATTGTTCCACCATGACGTTCTTTACTATCATTATTTTTTGATAAATCCTTTATAAATCTTTTTTTTGAAGTGCCTATTAATAAAGGAAATCCTAATGAGTGAAAAATAGAAATATTCTTTAATATGATCATATTATGTTTCAAGTTCTTACCAAATCCAATACCCGGATCCAAAATAATATTATTATGTTTAATTCCAAAGGACCTCAAATGATCAATTTTTTTTTCAAAAAAATCGTAAATTTCTAAAATTACATTTTTATATTTTGGTGAAATTTGCATATTTATAGGACTACCTTGGGTGTGATGAATTACAAATGGTATTTTAGTTAATTTTAAAAAATTAAGTGTTAGTTTGTCATGACTCAAACCCGAAACGTCGTTTATCAAATTTATCTTAAATTTAAGAGATTTCTCCATTACGAAAGTTTTTCTTGTATCAATTGATATAATTTTATTTAATTTCTTAATTTTTTTTAATGGGGCACTTAATCTTTTCCATTCAATTTTATTATTTATTGTTTTTGATCCTGGTCGCGTTGACTCTGCTCCTATATCAATTATATCACAACCTGCTTTGATTAATGATTTAGCATGAATGAACGCTTTTTTCGCTGAGTTATATCTTCCTCCATCTGAAAAACTATCTGGTGTAACGTTAACTACACCCATTATTAAAGGCGTATCTTTAAATTTAATTTTTAGAAATTTTTTTTTCTTTGTTATTTTTTTAAGGTCAGAATATATTTTATTACGTAAACTTTTTTTTAAAAATTTAATTTCAGTGTTTTTAATTTTTTTTTTGCTTTTTCTTGAAATAATTTCTACAGAATCAAAAGTTATTCTTTTGTTGCCAGACAAAAAGTAATGTCCACGAGGAATTTTCGTTTTTTTTTTAGTTGAATGATAAAAAAAATTACACGCCCTAGTGTAATATTTCTCCATTGACTAATGGACTATTTTAGGTTTGAGACCAATTGAACCTAAAGCTGATCCCTTCTCATCCTCTTCTACCTTAATATCTTCTTTGTTAGCAGGATATATATTTTTGTTAACGATGTCCTCAATTTCGGAACCAGATAAAGTTTCATATGTTAAAAGAGCCTTAGCTAATTTATGCAAGTCCTCTATCTTTTCAGTTAGAACCTTTCTTGCCCTATCATAACCTTTTTCAACAAATTTTTTAATCTCGGCGTCTACTTTCTTGGCTGTTTCTTCAGACATATTTTGTTGTCTTGCTACAGATCTACCTAAAAATACCTCTTCTTCGTTTTCACCATAAGCTATTGGGCCTAATTCTTTACTTAAACCTGCTCTCATCACCATCGCTCTAGCTCTTTTGGTAGCCTGTTCTATGTCACTGACAGCACCTGTGGTGACCTTGTCTTCTCCAAAAATTAATTCTTCTGCAACTCGTCCTCCCATTGCTATAGCCATCTGGGCATGTAATTGTTCTCTTGTTTGAGAAACTTCATCTTTCTCTGGTAATTGCATAACCATTCCCAATGCTCTTCCTCGTGGAATAATAGTTGCTTTATGAATTGGATAAGCAGCTTTTTCGTTAATTGTTACTATAGCATGTCCTGCCTCGTGGTAAGCAGTTAGTTTTTTTTCATCCTCAGTCATTACCATTGATCTTCTCTCAGCTCCCATCATTACTTTATCTTTAGCTTCTTCGAATTCCAGGTTTGTAACAATTCTTTTATTTTTTCTTGCAGCTAATAAAGCCGCTTCATTAACAAGATTTGCTAAATCGGCACCGGAAAATCCAGGTGTTCCTCTTGCTATAGTTCTTAAATTTATATCAGGTGTCATTGAGATTTTTTTACTATGAACTTTTAAAATTTTTTCTCTACCAATTATATCTGGTAAAGATACAACGACTTGCCTGTCAAATCTACCTGGTCTCAATAATGCAGGGTCAAGAACATCTGGTCTGTTTGTTGCTGCGATTATTATTACACCTTCGTTAGTATCAAAGCCATCCATCTCCACTAACAACTGATTTAATGTTTGTTCTCTTTCATCATTTCCACCACCAAGTCCAGCTCCTCTACTTCTACCAACAGCATCTATCTCATCAATAAAAATTATACATGGGGAATGTTTTTTTCCTTGTTCAAACATATCTCTAACCCTTGAAGCTCCAACACCAACAAACATCTCCACAAAATCAGATCCTGAAATTGTAAAAAAAGGAACTCCTGCTTCACCTGCAATAGCTCTAGCTAATAAGGTTTTACCAGTGCCAGGAGGACCTACTAATAGACATCCTCTTGGTATCTTTCCGCCTAATCTACTAAACTTTTTTGGATCTTTTAAAAATTCTACAACCTCTTCGACTTCCTCTTTCGCTTCCTCAACGCCAGCTACGTCGTTAAATGTGACTTTACCTTTGACCTCATTCATCAGCTTAGCTTTTGATCTGCCGAACCCCATAGCTCCACCTTTTCCACCTTGCATTTGTCTCATAAAAAATATCCATACAGCTATTAGTAGCAACATTGGAAACCAGGATAACAAAACTCCAAACAATGATGGCATTTTCTCATCTAAAGGTGCAGCAGATATACTTACACCTTTCTCTGTTAATTTTTCAATTAAATTTGGATCATTAGGCGAGTAAGTATTAAATTCTTTACCATCAGACATTAGTCCTTTAATATTGTTTCCTTGTATTTCAATCTGAACAACTCTTCCATTATCTACCTCTTTTAAAAACTCAGAAAATATTATCTGGTTGTTTTGAGAAGAGTTTGCGCGTTGTGGGCCCTTAAACATATTATAAAGACCTATTGTAAGGACAATTATAACTGCCCACATTGCTAGATTTCTAAAATTCATAATGTTAAATTAAGAATTATTACAGATTTAACAAGAGGCAAAATATACTTTATTAACTATTTTTTTCATTTTCAGGGTAAAGAATCACCAATTTTCCTAAATTTTCAATTACACAGCCAGAAATTGTTAATTTTTTGAATTTTTCACCATCTATTTCGTTTAAGATTCTCGTTAATTTTTTACCTCTTGGACTGTAATATTTGTCACTCATTTGCTTAATAATTTTAGTCAAAGATCTAAATTTTATTTCTAGAGGTTGATTAAAAAAACTTTCATTAAGAATAGCTAAATTTTGTTTTTTATTAATCTTGCAATTATTAATAATATTTTTATTAACATAGTATTTTATTGCAGTATTCGAAGATTTTAAATTTTTTAATGTTATATTTAACTTATTCATATCAAATCCTTCCTGAACTAAATCACTAATTATTTTTCTCACCCTAACTCTTTTAAAAATACTATCTTTATTAGATGGGTCTTGTATATAAAATTTAAAAATCTTACTAGACACATAGATCAGTTCTTCCTTTTTAATATCAATTAACGGTCTGCAAATATCGAAGTTCTCATAACTAACTTTAGTTGAATTAAAAGAGCTAATTCCCTCTAATCCTGATCCTCTAATCAATCTAAGAAAGAAATTCTCAATTAAATCATCTTTTGTATGTGCAAGAAATAATGTTTTTTTTTTTAATTTACTACCACTTAATAAAAGTCTGTACCTATTTTTTCTCGCTATTGCTTGAATGTTTGATTTAGGTTTTTTTCCATTCCATTTATTGATTTTTAGGTTAATTCCAATGGAAGATAAATTTGTTTTTACTATATTGGCTTCTTTTGAAGAGTTTTTTCTTAATTTGTGGTCAACATGTATATATTTAATATATATATTATTTTCTAAACTGTAGCATTTCAAAAAAAATGCTAGCGCCATGCTATCTGGGCCACCAGATATACCAGCAATAAAATTAGATTTTTTTATAGGTATATTTTTTTTAAAATGTTTGTAAATCTTTAATATTTTTGGATTATTTTGAAAAAATTGAAATCTATTAAGAACTTGTTTTTTTGCATTCAAACTTTTTTTCTTCATATTTTGCTTTTTGTATTACAGACTCTTTTGCATCAGGATATTGCTTTTTTACACCTGAAATCATTAAACAACCCTGGTCCTTTTCACCGATTTGAACCAATGATACTCCAAGTTTTAATAAATTTATAGCCGCTTTATCACTTTTTGGATAATTTTGATATCCCTCTAAATAAGCTGAAGCTGCATCAGTGTATAACTGCCTTATACGAAAAGTTTCTGCATACCAATATTGCGCGTTTCCAGCAAGTTTATGCTTAGAATTTGTATCTACAAATTCTCTGAATGCTCTCTCAGCGGTATTGTAATCACCAATTTTTAAAAAACTTGTTGCAAACTCATATTGTTTTTCTGGTGTTGTATCTGGAAGAATTTTTTCATCTGCTATAAAATTTTCAGTAACAACTGAGGATGTTGTATCGATGGATTGTGTTTCTTGACTGTTATTATTATTGGTCATATCCTTGTAAGATATTGATCCTAAATCTTGAGGTTCAGATGAACCAGGTAAAATTTTATCTTCAGAATCGTTTTTAGCTATTGAAGAGTTTTCTTTGTCGAATGATTGTGTATCAGATAAAGATAAACCTTCTAATTTTTGAAATCTAAGCTGATTATCTGCTTGGACCTTAGAAAGTCTTGAAGATAGTTTATCTATTTTAAAATTTATTTCTTCAAATTTGTTTGTTAAATTTTGAAATTGTGTCTCTATTTCAGAGAGTTTTAACAAATGTCTAGTAAGAACATCTTCTGAATTTTGATCTAATGTATTAAGGCTTGTTTCAGATGATAAATTATTTTCCGAGTAAACAGCCCTCTCTAGAGTTTTCAAATCTTTTTGAATTAATTCCAAAATTTCTCTTAAATTATGGTTGTCACTTAAACTATGATTTTGAAATACAAAAAAAAAAATAATAGTAGAGATTTTTAAAAGACTTTTTTTACAAAACATATATGTATTATGTATTAAAAAAGATGGCAAAAAAAAGACCCTCGTATTATTCTCGAGGGTCTTTTAAGAGTTTTAAATTAATTAGCTTTAACTGTGACTGATCTTCTATTTTTTGACCATGATAAAGGGTTTGATCCTGAGTCAACTGGTCTCTCTTTACCGTAACTTATAACAGAGATTCTGTTTGAAGATATTCCATAAGTCATAAGATAATCTTTTGCTGCATTAGCTCGTCTTTCACCTAATGCTAAGTTGTACTCTCTAGTACCTCTTTCATCTGCATGACCTTCTAGGACTACTGTGATATCTGCATTCTTCCTCAACCATGATGCTTGTTTTCTAAGTGTATCTCTTGAAGCAGTTGTTAATACTGATTCATTTGTTGCAAAGAATACTCTATCTGGCACACCACTTGCTAAATATTCAACTGTGTCGGTTCCGGTGTAAACATCACCTTGCATCTGCCCAATTTTTTTAGACTGGGTTGCACAAGCTGATAACAATATACCAAATATAAGTGCTAGTAAGGTGTTTTTAAAAATTTTGTTTGAAATCATACTGCTCCTTAAAATTACTAAATCTTAATTTTTTTAAACTTTTTCACAACTAAATAGATCTTTCAAGCTTAAAAATCAATTGAATTAATTTAATTTTTTATGTCCAAATTAGGATTAATTGCTTAATAATGACGACCAAGAGGGGTCTGAGCCGTCAGTTTCAGTTTTTACAAGTCTTTCGTTATAGCCGGTAAGGTCTATAGACCAAAGTTTTGCAGAAAATCCTTCTCCCTTATCATCAGATTTGGTTTCTCTGTAAAAAATCAAAACTCTTCCATTTGGTGACCATGATGGGGCTTCTTGATAATAATTTTCCGTCAGCAGTCTCTCACCACTTCCATCAGTCCTCATAACTCCTATATAAAACTTCCCCTTATGTAACTTTGTAAAAGCAATTAAATCACCTCGAGGAGACCACACTGGCGTACCATATAAACCTCTGCCAAAAGAAATTCTTTTAACTGATGATCCGTCTTTTTTCATTATGTATATTTGTTGATGTCCACTTCTATCAGAATTAAAGGTAATGAATTTACCGTCTGGAGAATAAGAGGGAGAAGTATCAATTGAAGGGTGATTTGTAATTCTCTCTACTATTCTATTTTCTAAATCCATTGTATAAATGTCAGAGTTACCATCTTTTGCAAAACTCATAATAATTTTTTTTCCGTCCGGTGAAAATCTTGGTGCAAATGTCATTCCTGGAAAGTCTCCTACAACTTCTTGAATTCCCGTCTCTATATCAAGTAGATAAACCCTTGGAAGATTTTTGAAATAAGACAAATACGTCACCATTTGATTAGTTGGATTAAATCTTGGAGTTAAAACTAATTCATTTCCAAGTGTTAAATATTTTGTATTAAAACCATCTTGATCCATAATTGCTAACTTTTTAATTCTTTTAGTTTTAGGACCCTGCTCTGAAACATAAATTATTCTTGTATCGAAATAACCTTTCTCCCCAGTCAATCTTTCATAAATTTTATCAGAAATTATATGCCCAACTCTTCTCCAATTATTTGGAACTGTTGTAAATGCTAAAGCCAGGATCTCTTTTGCTGCTAGCACATCCCAAAGTCTAAACTCAACTCTCAAGTTGTCATTTTCAAATTTAACCTGACCAGTAATTAATGCCTGCGCTTTTATCAAGCTCCAGTCTTCAAACCTTGGCTTCAAGTGTGCAACATCTGGTTTTTGTAAAAATGCTTTTTTTTCTAATGGATTAAAAAGTCCGGTAATACGAAGATTGTTTTCTACAATGTTAGATATTTCTTCTCCTATATTTTCTATATTTGTTTTATTACTTAATTCTTCAGATGATGATTTATCAGAAAATAGTGGTGAGACTGCTATTGGCAAAGGATTGAGATTACCCCTTGTAATATCTACTTCAATTAAAGAATATGATTTATCTAATGGAAAACAAAACATTATAATTAACAAAAAGTATATTTTTTTAATCATCCTTCTAACATTTCTCTAGCATCAAAATTTAATTGTAACTCTTTCCAACGCTCATATCCAGTAGTAGGAACTCGTAACGGTTGACACAATTGGACAGCTCTCAACGCACTTTCAGCTAAAACTCTGTAAAAATTTTGACCAGGCTTGTTCATTCTAGCATGATCTAAAATTTCTGATTCGATTATAGTGCCATCAGGTTTTAATTGTAATCTAATTCTTACTAATAAATTTTCGTTATATGGCAGACCTAGAGGAATACTCCAGCATCCAAATATTTGAGCTTTTAATGCATCTTCTTCACTAAGTGTTAGATTTGTTGAAGTAAGAGTTTTTTTTTTCAGATTGACTTAAATTTTTTGACTTTTGTTTAGTTTCAGCAATATTTTCTTTAGATTTATCAATTAATGCTGCGATATCAGTGGGATCAAATATATCTTTTTTTTCAAATTCCGAAACTTGTTTTACCTTTGTTTCCTCAACTTTTGGATTTTGTTTTTCCTCAACTTCTTTTATTTTATCAACTTTTTGATCTGGCATTGGTATAGCATCGGGTTTCTTTTTATCTATTTTTTTAGGTGGCGCTTGTTCTGAAACTAATTTTTTTTCCTCTTTTTTAACCTTTTCAATTATTTTTTTTGCTTTTGGGGCATAAGGAATATTTGTTTTTTCTGTGATTTGAATTAATTCCACAGAAATTAATGGTGGTAAATCTAAAGGTTTTTTTGCAACGAAGGGAAAAGTTATAAATGCAAAAATAATTATTGCAAAATGGAAACTTGTTGAAAGTAAAATGTTTTTTAACATTATTATCTCTCTTTATAAGGTTCGGATATAAGTGCAACTTTAGTAAATCCAGATCCTGATAACATGCCCATTATTTCAAGAACTCTTCCATAATTTATATTCTTATCTCCTCTTACATAAATTCTTGTATCCGTCCTATTTTTTGATACTGCAAGAATTTTTGATATTATATTATCATAGTCCACTTTAGATTCTTGAATAAAAATTTCTCCTTTTGAATTAATAGTAAGTGTAAGCGGTTCTTGCTCTTCTGGTAGTGAGTCAGCAGAACTTTCAGGTAAATCTACTTGTACGCCAACCGTTAATAAAGGAGCAGTAACCATAAATATTATTAAAAGCACCAACATAACATCTACAAAAGGCGTTACATTAATTTCGCTCATAGGGTCTTTGGATGAACGTTTAAAATTAAAAGACATGTTAAATTATTGAGATAAAACGTTTAGAAAAATTTTCCAGTTTTTGAGAGTATTTTTTTGAATCATCGTTAAATTTATTATAAGCAACAACTGCAGGTATTGCAGCTAACAAACCTAATGCTGTTGCAAACAAAGCTTCTGCAATTCCAGGGGCAACAATTGCTAAACTTGTATTTCTTGAAATTGCAATTGATTGAAATGAATTCATTATTCCCCAAACAGTTCCAAATAATCCAATAAACGGAGCTGTAGATCCAACTGTTGCAAGAAATGTATAATTCTTTTCTATTGCATTCATTTGTTTTTCTATATTAGCTTGCAAAGTACTATTTAATCTCTCGGATAAATTTGATCTTGATCTTGTTTTAATGACTGCTTGCATAGTTCCTCTAAAAACTTTTGCCATAGGGTCATCTACATTTGCAGGTAAATTATTATAAAAACTTTCTGCAGATTTAGATTTCCAAAACTTTTCCTCAAACTCCTCTGAAGATTTATTAATTTTCTTAAATAATTTGTATTTTTCAAAAATAATTGCCCAAGAATAAATTGATGCAGCAATTAACAATAATATTACACTTTTAACTATTAAATCAGCTCTCATAAATAAGCTTATGATAGAAAAATCAGTACTTGATAAAGTTACAGCTTGTGATGCTATATCTGCTTCCATATGAATAAATTATTTTTCACTAAATTGTGTCATCAATTTGTCTTAATTTAAAAAGTTATGGATTTGTTAAATGGTTGTTGTAAAAATAACTAGAAATTAAAATAGCATCTGCTTTATTTATATCTTTTTTTTTTGAAAGTTTAGAGGATATAAGTGGGAATATTTCTATAGCTTTAGTTCTGCTAGCCTGCTTTTCAGACTTAATCAAATTAAAATATTTTTTCCATTTTGCAGGTCTAACAAAATACATGGGTAATTGCATAGCTGCACAAATTCCCTTTATTGCTCCAAATGATTGTCCAAAGTTAAACATGCTTGTTACACCTTGACCCGGCATGGCTGAAACTTGTTCTATAACAACTGAAATCGTCTCATTGATAAATTTGTCTCTAATTTTTGAGATTTCATTAAATATTTGAGAAGAATTAATTTGACGTTTATTTTTTTTTCCATCATTCATTACGGGCATGTCAAATACATCTATGATTTGACCATCATGTAAAAAGCAAATAGCTCCTGAAATTCCTGGATCAATGCCAATTATTATCATAAAATTTTAATTTTTTAAATTTGTATAAACTTTTTGAACATCATCATCATCTTCTAAAGTTTCAACAAATTTCAATATTTCTTTTTTTTTTTCATCATTAAGCTCAATAAAATTTAAGGGAACCCACTCCAAATTAGATTGGAGATTTAAGTTAGTCTTAACCTCAATTTTTTTTTTAATATCAAAAATTTCATTTTTATCACAATGTATCTCGTAAAAGTTATTAGAAATAAAACATTCGTGAACCCCTAAATCAACGATATAATTATATATTTCATTTTCACTTTTATTACGACTCTCAAATCTGATTATTCCTTTCTGAATAAAGTTATGTGAGGCTGACCCAGTGGTACCTAATGATCCTCCAGACTTTTGAAAAATAGTCCTTATATTTGAAGCAGTTCTATTTTTATTATCAGTTAAAGTTTCTACTATACATGCTATATTATGAGTAAGGAAACCTTCGTACTTTATTTCGTCGTAATTTCCATCTATGGATGATTGCGATTTTTCTATAGCTCTATTTATATTTTCTTTGGGCATATTTGCTGATCTAGCAGACAAAATTGCTGAACGTAACCTTGGGTTAGTTTCTGGATCTTTATCTCCAAGTTTTGCAGCAACAGTGATTTCTCTAGAAATTTTTGAGAAAATTTTTGATCTTATCTTATCAGTTCTATCTTTTTTATGTTTAATACCTGCCCAATGAGAGTGTCCGGCCATATTTATTTTCTTAATTCTCCACCAAAAATAAAGCTTTCAATTTTTTTTGCAAGACCAGTATCGATATCTCCCTCCACTATTACACCACATATAGAAGCTTTACCATTTGCAGGAAAATTTTTGTTGTAATCTTTTTTTAAAAAACGATTTATAGAGTTTTCCTTATTCATACCAATAACAGAGTTATAATCACCACACATACCAGCATCTGTTTGGTATGCTGTTCCATTTTCCAAAACTCTACAATCATTTGTTGGTACATGAGTGTGAGTTCCTATAACTAAGGTTGCTTTTCCGTCAAAGAAATGTCCAATAGCCATTTTTTCACTTGTTATTTCTCCATGTATATCAACTATTAAAAAATCGTATTGATTTTTTAATTTATTTTCTTTTAAAAAATTTATTGATGAATTAAAAACATCATCACTTTTTTTCATAAAAACATTGCCAATTAAATTTAGTACTCCTACTTTAAAACCATTTTTAGATTTAAAAATTCCAAAACCGCTACCTGGTAATTCATTAGACATATTTAATGGTCTTAAGAGTCTATTTTCTCTTGTAATATGTTCCATAGTTTCTTTTTGATCCCAAACGTGGTTACCAGTAGTTATAACATCTATTCCGCAAGAAAGGAGTTCGTTAGCAATGTTCTCACTGATACCAACCCCTGAGTCGAATGAGTTTTCCCCGTTAACGACAACGAAATCAATACTTTGATTTTTAATGATATTTGAGAGATTTTGCTTTAATGACTCACATCCTGAGTTACCAACAACATCTCCAAGAAACAAAATTCTCATTTATAAATGTCTCTTTCTGTAATTATAAAATCTAAAGATTTGTCAAATTTGTTAACTGTAAATTTTGAAACTTTTTGAAATGAATAGGCGAAACCAATTGATATAAAAGTTTTTTTTTTATTTAGTTTTTCTATATATCTATCATAATAACCTCCGCCATATCCGATCCTAAATAAGTCATTATTAAATGCTACCATTGGAACTATTATTATATCTGGGTAAATTTTAACTGCATTTATTGGCTCAGGTATTCCAAATTTATTTATACTTAGGGGATCCCTAAAACTAAATTTGTAAAAATCCATTCTATTATTGGTTTTTATCTTTGGTAAAGATATATTATAATTATTATTTTCTAACTTTTCTAAAATCTTTAAACAATCAATTTCAAAATTTACAGGGTAGTAACCACCAATATTTCCTTTTAAAATATTTTTTTTTGTTAATATAGATTTAAATTTTTTAAAATTTATTTCAAGTCTCGAATTATATTTTAGCTTTCTTTTTTTTAATGCCAATTTTCTTAATTGATTTTTGTCCACTTTTATTTATATAGCTGATGTATCTAAAGAATTATTTTTAATAAAATTTTCAATTTTATCAGTTGCAATTTCTAGCACTTTATTATACTCAAGTTTATTTTTGTTAATTTCTTCTTCTAACTGCTGGTGTTTTTTATTCAAAGCGTCTATATGATTTTCATTATTATTTTTATAATCATAAACTAAAGATTTTAACTCTTTAAATTTACTTTTAATATTTTCTATTTCATTCAGTTGAGAATTAATTTTTTTTTTCGTTTCAAAATATTCATCAATAATGCTTATAGATGTTATGAGAAGAAGTTTATTCTCTCCAATGTTTCCGAGATTATTTTTTAATTCTTCAAATTTATCATTTAATTTAATCGATAGCTGCTCTAAATGCTCCTCTTGACCATCTTCACATGATAATAAAAATTCCTTACCATTGAATTTAATATTTACATTTGCCATTTATTTAATTCTTCAAGTAAAATATCTGTTTCATGATTTAATTCATCAATTTTTTTTTCGAAATTTTTATTTTTTGAATCTTCTTGCAATTTTTCGTCGTGTAAATGAGAAATTTTTAGTTTTAAATCGTCAAATTCATTTTCTAATTTAGAATATTTTTCCAATAAATCACTTTTTTCAATTTCTAATTGATTTTTTTGATCTTGTAGGACACTTATTTTATCTATTGGATGTCTATTAGATATAGATAAGTTTGATAACTTATCTAAAGCTTTTTGAAGTTTTTTTTCTTTTTCATTAAATATTTTCATATATATATCTATAATAATAAATTGAGTCGTCTAAGTCTATACAGGATAGCTTTTGAATATAAAAAACAAAGATTTATCAAATGCCATAAGGTTTTTATCGATTGACGCTGTTCAAAAAGCAAACTCAGGTCATCCTGGGATGCCTATGGGAATGGCTGATGTTGCAACAGTTTTATTTAAAAACTATCTAAAATTTGACCCAAAAAATCCTAGCTGGGTTAATAGAGATAGGTTCGTTCTCTCGGCAGGACATGGATCTATGCTACTGTATTCTTTGCTTTATTTAACAGGATACAAAAGTGTAACTTTAAAAGATATAAAAAATTTCAGACAATTAAATTCCATATGTGCTGGACACCCTGAATATGAAAAAAATAGCGGAATAGAAACAACTACCGGTCCATTAGGACAGGGAATTTCTAACGCAGTAGGTTTTGCTTTAGCTGAAGAAATATTAAAGTCTCAATATGGTAAAAAAATAATAAACCATAAAACTTATGTTTTAGCAGGCGATGGATGTTTAATGGAAGGTATAAGCCACGAGGCTTTAAGTCTTGCAGGACATTTAAAGCTAAAAAATTTGATTTTGTTATTTGATAATAATTCTATTTCGATTGATGGTCCCACTAGTTTAGCAGTATCTGATAATTATAGGAAAAGATTTAATAGTTATGGATGGGACTATTTGAATATTAATGGTCACAACTTTAAAGAAATAAATAATGCTTTAAGAGTAGCACAAAATTCAAAAAAACCTTTTGCGATTTCATGTAAAACAAAAATTGGCTTTGGATCTCCAAATAAAAGTGGAAAAGCCGAAGCACATGGAAGTCCACTAGGTAAAGATGAAGTTAAATTAGTTAGAAAAAATTTAGAATGGAATTATGATAGTTTTGAAGTTCCAAGTATAATTCTCGATGAATGGAGAAAAATCGGAATGAAATCTTCCAATAAAGCTTTTAAAGAGCAAAAGAAAAATAGAAAATTTTTTAAAGATAAAGACTTAATAAAAAAAAATGCATCCTCAATTAAAAATTTAAAATTAGAATATCTAAAAACGTTAAAACCTTTAGCAACTAGAAAATGTTCTGAGATGTTTTTAAAATTAATTTCAAATTCGGAATTTCTTATTGGTGGTTCTGCTGATTTAGCTGGATCAAATAATACTAAAACAAAAAATCATAGAATAATTAAACCTGGAAAGTTTCAAGGGAATTACATTCATTATGGAGTAAGAGAGCATGCAATGTGTGGAATTATGAATGGAATTTCATTACACAGCAATCTAATTCCATATGGTGGAACCTTTTTGATTTTTAGCGATTATTGTAAACCGTCAATAAGATTGGCAGCAATGATGAAACAAAGAGTAATTTATATTTTATCACATGACTCTATAGGATTGGGAGAAGATGGACCAACACATCAACCTATAGAACAATTAACCAGCCTTAGATCAATACCTAATCTAAATGTATTTAGACCTGCAGATTTATTTGAAACAATAGAATGTTGGGAGCTAGCTTTAAGAAGTAAAAATACTCCGAGTGTAATTGCATTAACCAGACAAAGCATAAATCCTATAAGAACAAAAATAGATAAAAAAAATAAAACTTCTCTAGGAGCCTACGAAGTTCTGAGAACATCAAAACGCATTAATCTAACTATTTTATCGTCCGGTTCTGAAACAAATTTAGCTTGTGAGTTAAGTCATAAATTGGCCACAGAAAATATTTACTCCAAAGTCATATCGATGCCATGCCAAGAAATATTTGATCAGCAGAAAGAAAGGTATAAAAACAAAATATTGAAAGAAACATCTTTGGTAATTTCTATTGAGGCATCGGAAACTAGTTTTTGGAAAAAGTATACTGGTAATGAAGGTATAAATTTTGGAATAAATAGTTTTGGGAAAAGTGCACCTTATAAAAAAATATATGATTATTTTGGATTGAATTCTAAGGAGATTATCAAAAAAATAAAAAAAAAATTATGAAAATTAAGATAGGCATAAATGGGATGGGAAGAATAGGCAGGATGATTCTTCGTTCACTCATAGAGTCTAAAAAAAAAAATATTGAAATAACTCACATAAATAACAGAACAAATTCTGAACAATGTTCTAAACTTATTAAATATGATTCAATTCATGGTAAGTTAGATGCTGAAATTGATTTTGAAAAAAAATATATAATAATAAATAAAAAAAAAATATTGTTCAGCCAAGAAACTGATTTAAACAAAATAGATTGGAATAAGTCTGGGGTAGATATTGTTTTTGAATGTACTGGAAAATTTAATTCAAAAGAAAAATTAATTACACATTTAAAAAATGGTGCAAAAAAAGTTGTTGTCTCGGCACCATGTAAAAATGCCGACAGAACTATTGTATTTGGTGTAAATGAGAATCAAATTAAAAGAAATGATAAAATAATATCTGCAGCATCATGTACGACAAACTGCCTAGCGCCTGTAGCAAGTGTAATACATGAAAATTTTGAAATAGAAAAAGGCTTCATGACAACAATACATGCCTTCACAACTGATCAAAGAATTCTTGATAATTCACATAAAGATCCAAGAAGAGCAAGGTCTGCAAGTATGTCAATTGTTCCCACATCGACGGGTGCATCTAAAGCCATAGGCGAAATAATTCCAACTCTTAAGGGTAAACTTGAGGGTGTGGCTATGAGAGTACCAACACCAAATGTTTCGCTAGTTGAGTTTGTATTTTGTACGAAAAAAAATTTAAGTATTGATGCCATAAACTATGCATTTAAAAAATTTAGTAAAAAAAACCAAAAAAAAATTCTTGAAATCACCAATGAAAAATTGGTATCAATTGATTACAATCACAATCCTGCCTCTGCAATTATAGATGCATCTTTAACTAATGTTATTGGAAAAAAAATGGGAAAAATATCAGCATGGTATGATAATGAATGGGGCTTTTCAAACAGAATGATTGATATAGCGGAATTTATTCATAAACGATCATAATGAAGTATATTAAAGATCAAGTAAATCTTGAGGGAAAAAAAGTATTATTAAGACTTGATTTAAATGTTCCACTTGTAAACAATAACATTATAGATGAAACTAGAATTGATAAAATTATTCCTGTAATTAAATTTTTACTTAAAAAAAAATCAAAAATATTAATAATATCTCATATTGGAAGACCCAAGGGAAAAATAAAGAATGACCTGTCACTTAAACCAGTCTGTTTAAACTTAGAAAAAAAAATTAATAGAAAAATAAAACTTATCACTTTGGATTTAAGAGAGCTAAAAAAAGATAAATTATTTTTAAATAATAACGAGGATATAATTTTTTTAGAAAATATCAGATTTTATAAAGAAGAGGAAAATAACAATGATAAATTTGCTAAACATCTAGCTAGTTTTGGTGACCTATATGTAAATGATGCTTTCTCTTGTTCTCATAGACATCATGCCTCAGTTTCCAAAATTACCGAGTTTTTACCCTCTTATGCTGGACTACAAATGCAATCAGAAATTAGTGCTTTAAAAAAAATAACCTCTGATATTAAAAAACCTATTTCTTGTATTATTGGTGGATCAAAAATTTCAACTAAAATTGGATTAATTAAAAATTTAACTCTTAAACTAGATAATTTAATTTTTGTTGGAGGTATGGCAAATAACATTTTAAATTATAAAGGTTTCAAAATAGGTAAATCTGTTAAAGAAATAAATTGTACTGAGATAATTAATGATATCTTTAACAATGCAAATGAAAACTCTTGTAAAATATATTATCCACAAGATGTATGCATAGGTACACACATGAATAGTATTTCAGAAGTGAAAGGCCTAGATAACATATCAGACAAAGATATGATATTAGACATAGGACCTAAAACTATTAAAAATATAAAGAAAATTATTGAATCAAGCAAAACTATATTTTGGAATGGGCCAGCTGGTTATTTTGAAAATGAAAATTTTTCAAATGGAAGTTCTCAAATTGCTAAAATTATAGGTCTTCAAACAAAAAAAAAATCTATTTTCTCTGTAGCAGGTGGTGGAGATACAATCGCCGTGATTAACAAAACAGGAAATTTAAATAATTTTAGTTTTGTTTCAACTGCTGGTGGAGCATTTTTAGAATATCTTGAAGGAAAAGAACTACCTGGTATAAAAGCCTTAAACTAAAATGTCAGATTTAAACAACATAGCTTTACAAATTATATCGAGAGGCAAAGGAATATTAGCTGCTGACGAAAGCACTGGTACAATGACAAAGAGACTTGAAAGTGTAGGAGTAGAGTCATCAGCTCAAAATAGATTATCTTTTAGAGAAACTTTATTTACTGCTGACAGCATGTCAGATTGTATTGGTGGAGTAATTTTGTATGACGAAACAATTAATCAGCAATCAAATAATAAAAAAATTCCAGAAATTATTTCTAACCAAGGCTCGCATCCGGGCATTAAGGTTGACACAGGAGCAAAAATTCTTGCAGGATCAACAAATGAAAAAATTACAGAGGGTTTGGATGGATTGAGAGAGAGATTAAAAATTTATAAAAACTTAGGAGCAAAATTTACAAAATGGAGAGGGGTTTATATTATTTCAAATGAATATCCTAGCAAACTGTCAATTTACTCGAATGCCCATGCTTTAGCTAGATACGCAGCCTTAGTTCAAGAAGCTAATATGGTTCCAATTGTAGAGCCAGAGGTACTTATGGATGGGCATCATTCGGCAAGAGATTGTTACATCAAAACTTCAGAAGTAATCAAAAAATGTTTTGAGGAATTGATATTAAATAAAGTTGACCTAACAGGTGTTATTTTAAAACCTAATATGATATTGTCTGGAAATAAAGCTGACGAAAAAATTTCTGGTGAAGAGATAGCAAAATTAACTGTTGATTGTTTGAAAAATTCTGTGCCAAGGGAAGTTCCAGGTATTGCGTTCTTATCAGGAGGTCAATCAGAGATTGAGGCAACTGAAAATCTTAATTTGATAAATAAATTAAACACAACAAATTTTATTATGACTTATTCGTACGGCCGTGCACTGCAACAAAGTGCTCTTAATCATTGGTCTAAAAACCCTAAGGATCTTAATGGAACGCAAAAAGTTTTCAACCATAGAGCAAAAATGAATACTTTAGCAGCTCAAGGAAAGTGGTCTAAAGAAATTGAGAATAAGTAAGAAAAAATTTATTTATCTTATATCGCCAACCAAAATTCATAAAAATTTTTACAGCGACTTAGCAAAAATTTTTAAATTAAATAAAGTTGGAATTTTTCAATTACGACTTAAAAAAGAAAAATTTAAAACTAAAGTTTTAGTAGGTAAAAGAGTAAAATCAATTTGTGAAAAATTTAAAGTCAAATTTATAATTAATGATGATCCTAAATTAGCAAAAGTGCTTAATGCTGATGGATGTCATCTAGGTCAAAAAGACTGTACAATTCATAAAGCAAGGAAAATTTTAAATGACAAAATTATTGGCGTAACATGTCACAACTCTTTTAGACTTGTAAAAAAGGCATTTATAAGTGGTGCTGATTATGTAGCTATTGGTGCTTTTTTTAATACTAGAACTAAAAATGTAAGATTTAAAGCAGAGTTTAAATTAATTGGAAAAGTAAAATCCTTTTTAAAAATACCTTTAGTTGTAATAGGTGGGATCAATTCTAAAAATTACAAAAAACTTTTATTGCATAAAGCAGATTTTTTAGCTATCTCCAGCTACGTTTGGAAAAATAAAAAATTAAATCCAGTTAAAGCAATAAATGAAATAAATATATGAAAATCGTCGCAAATGAAATAAAAAACGGAATGTTGCTTGAGTATAAAAATGATCTATGGGAAGTAATAAAAATTCAACATGTAAAACCAGGTAAAGGTGGAGCTTTTAATCAAGTAGAAATGAAAAATATTAAAAACGGAACAAAACTTAATGAGAGATTTCGTTCGAATGAAAATTTAGAGAGAGCTATTGTCGAGGAAGTAAAGCATAATTATATATATGAAGATCAAGAAAAATATTATTTTATGAATACAGAAACATTCGATCAAATTGATATGAATAAACAGAATATAAAAGATAAAGGTAAAATGTTGAAAGAAAATTTAGAGGTAGTTATCAGCTTCTATAACGAAAAGCCACTGATGTTAAATCTACCTAATCAAATAGATTTTGAAATAGTCGAAACTGAAGTTTCTATAAAAGGTCAAACTGTATCATCCTCTTATAAGCCTGCAATTTTAGATAATGGTTTAAAAATCCAAGTGCCACCATTTTTAAATATTGGTGATAAAATTTCTATTGATACAAGAACACTGGAATATGTGAAAAAATTATAATTATGACGACTATATCTCCAAGATTAAATTTAATGATCAAGGCTTGTGAAAAAGCCTCAAAAGTGCTTATTAGAGATTTTGGAGAAATTGAGAACTTGCAAGTATCAAAGAAGGGGCCAAGAGACTTCGTTACAAATTGTGACAAGAAAGTAGAAAATATTATTATTGATGAACTGAGCAGGTATAAAAAAAATTACTCTTTTATTTCAGAGGAAGTAGGTTCTATTATAAATAAGGATAAAAATCATTTATGGATAATTGATCCAATTGACGGTACAACAAATTTTATGCATGGTATACCCCACTTTTGTATATCAATCGCCCTAAAGTCATATGATGAAATAATTTCTGGTCTAGTGTTTGATCCTATAAAAAATGAAATATTTTATGCTGAAAAAAATGGAGGAGCATATTTTAACAATCAAAGAATAAGAGTTTCTAAAAAAAAAGATATTGATGATTGTTTATTTGGTACAAATAAAAATGGTGTTATTAATGTTGATTTGAACTCTAGAATAAGTGGAAGTGCTGCTTTAGATCTTGCTTATGTAGGATCTGGTAGATTAGATGGCTATTATCAAAAAAGTTTAAATATATGGGATATAGCAGCAGGAATTTTGATCGTCAAAGAAGCGGGCGGCAAAACAAATAATTTAAGCTTAAAAGAAACTGTAAATATTGACTTGATAGCATCTAGTGAAAGTATATATGAAAATATGACTAAAAAACTCAATAAGTTTTAATTGTTTTTAGTAAATCATTTGTTATAAGACGCGTTATGAAAAAAAATATACACCCAAACTATCATAAAATTAAAATTGAGATGACAGATGGTAGTCAATTTGAAACCAGATCTACATGGGGTTCTGAAGGAGATACATTAAAACTTGAAGTAGATCCAAAATCACACTCTGCATGGACTGGTGGAAAACAAAAAATCTTAGATAAAGGAAGGGTAAGTAAATTCAATAAAAAATTCAAAAATTTTAGATCAGAGAAGTCTTAATGTCTAAAACACCATTAATGCCAATGGCAACAGCTCTATGGTTGGTAGAAAATACAACTCTAACATTTAAACAAATTGCAGAATTTTGTAATATGCATGAAGTTGAAGTTCAAGGTATTGCAGATGGAGATGTTGGTAAAGGAATAGTTGCATATAATCCTATAATGTCAGGACAGCTTACTAGAGAGGAAATAGACTTATCTTCGTCTGATGAAGATAGACCTTTAAATTTAAAAAATGATGAAGTAAATATTGATGTTGAAGATAAAAAAACAAAAAAATATATTCCATTGTCTAAGAGGCAAGATAAGCCAGATGCAGCTCTTTGGCTAATCAAACAACATTCGTTGCTTAAAGATTCTCAAATAGCTAAATTGGTCGGGATAACAAAAAATTCCGTTACTTCTATAAGAAACAAAAATTATTGGAATTATAATAACTTAAATGCAAAAGATCCTGTTGCGATTGGTTTATTTAATCAAAAAGATTTGGTTGCCGCAATAGAAAAGGCTGAAAGAAGACTTAAAAGAGAAAAAAAAGATCGAGAAAAAGCTAAAAACTAGATCAATAATTAATAGACAAATTAAATCTAAAGTGCTACTTAATCTGCTTTTTGGAGGTTACTATTAAAATAGACGTTAAAGATAATAATGTTGAGCAAGCTTTGAGAGTTCTCAAAAGAAAACTTCAGAGAGACGGTTTTTTTAAAATTATTAAGTTAAAAAATAATTATGAAAAACCATCTGAAAAAAAGAAAAGAATACTTCAAGAAAATATTAAAAGAGCAAAAAAATTAAACAAATTAAAAAATCGTATCTAATATCGCGGGGTGGAGCAGCCTGGTAGCTCGCAAGGCTCATAACCTTGAGGTCGGCGGTTCAAATCCGTCCCCCGCAAC
>MDSZ01252178.1_pt1 | contig 23968 bp, 13 predicted proteins | sample 811201 | NCBI WGS metagenome assembly MDSZ01 (sample SAMN05326647, study PRJNA326480) | marine metagenome | isolation source: seawater | place: Indian Ocean: North | collected 2010
AAGATGTTGCCGACTGTATCCTTTGCGATACAGTAGTGTAACGCCTACCAATGGAATATTTGCATCTGCAGCACTTTTCACATGGTCTCCTGCTAGTACACCAAGTCCACCAGAGTAGGTGTGTAATTCCGACCACAGACCAATCTCTGCTGTAAAGTAAGCCACTACTCCCATTAGGACGCCCGTAGGAGATTTAGGTTAAGATGATGCCTGCTCTACTCTCAAGCAAAAAGTGGGCAAATCTTGCCAATCAAACTTCCATTGCCAATTTCCATTGCTGGTTCCGGGAGTATTCATTCTCGCATTGCTATCTAACTCCATCAAATCCTGGAGAGGAATAATCGCCATGCCCGCTGGGCTTTCTAGAGCTAAGCGTATCATGGTTTGAACTGCATTTTCATCTTTTTTCATGAAAGGTTTCAGGCGCTTTCTGTTCTTGTCATTCCACCATCCCAGGGTGGTATCATTGTCATGAGTGCCCGTATAGACTACTCTGTCAAAGGTAATGTTGTTTGGATGATGAGGATTGTTTCTATTGTCATCATCAAAGGCGAATTGTAGTACGCTCATCCCTTCCAATTTGTGACGAATTCGAAGTTCATTTACCTCGGGTGGAATTATCCCCAAATCTTCAGCAATAATGCATTCATGCGTCCCACATACCTCGATTAGTGCTTCTATCAACTCATCCCCGGGCCCTTCAAACCATTCGCCATTTCTAGCATTTTCATCATCGCTAGGAATCGCCCAGGCCGAATGAAATCCTCGGAAGTGATCTATCCGAACGATATCGAATAACCTCATCATTCGAGCCATTCGTTCTTTCCACCAACGCCAACCTTCGGCTCGATGTGCTTCCCAATCATATAGCACAGTTCCCCACTTTTGACCATCCTCACTGAAGTAATCGGGAGGGACTCCTGCCACGACTTCTGGCATTCCTTTCTCATCGAGTAAGAATAAATCACGATGCGCCCAAACATCTGCAGAATCATGAGCGATGAATATAGGCAAGTCTCCAATTAGGGAGACCTGTTTTTCCTTTGCGAATTGGCGAATTTCTGTCCACCGAGACATGAATGATTCTTGTAATTGTGATGTGGTCTTAATCTCTAGTAAAGCCTCGGGGTGACGATCTCTTAACTCGACAGGCCAATCGGTCCATGGCGCTCCATTTTGTTGCTTTTTAATCGCGTCGAATAGTAGCCAATCTTCTAACCAAAATTTTTCATCTTTCATGTCAAAAATTTTGGATTCTAAACCTTTCCAATGTGCGGCAAAGGCAGATGGAGATGCATAAGGTGACCCACAATCATCTGGGGGAGTAATCGGTAGCATTTGCCAAACCGAGCCTCCAGAATTAGCAATTAAATCGATGAAACGTTCTGCGTCAGCCAAGCCATTAGGTAGACTTGTCAAATGACACAGAACGCCTGAATAGCGAGCCATCTTTCTTGCGCAAACCGCCGAAAACCTTTGACCTTCCGACCATCTGGCCACGATAATGCGTCGAAGTGCTCTTCTGCTTTCGATAGTTTTCCTTCTACCTGCTTGGACCTCTATGGCTGCTGTTGTCGATGGGGATTTGAGTGAATGGGGGCCTGAAACATTGATGGGTACTGATGCAAATGGTATCTCTATGCATCTTGACTGGGATGCAGAGAACTTGTATTTTGCATGGGATGGTTCAGATTTAGGATCAGAAACCGATGGTGCAGATTTGTTCGTTTATCTGAATACTAGTGAAGGCGGTTCGGTTACGGCAAAGGACTGGAACGGTGTAAGGACAATTCCATTTGCAGCAGATTATGGTATAGTAATCGAGGATTCGAGTTTTTCCGCTGTAGTCGGATTCCAAGATGGAACTTGGCAAGAATTATCTGTGCCTGAGAATTATAGCGGCTGGTCTGGAAATATGGTAACTGAGTTGTCAGTTCCGTTGAGCGATATCGGTTCGCCAAATAATCTTGACATCATTGTATGGGCTCAATGGCAATCAGCAGGCAATGTATGGGCTACATTCCCATTGAACAATTCATACTCACAATTCACCCACTTCTTTAGTGTCGATGATATTGCTAATTCCACTGCTTCAGACATTGTTATCGAAGAACAATCGACACCTGAGAAAGTAGATGATGCTCTGAATCTGGCAATCATTTTCCATCAGCATCAACCCTACTACAAGAACAAGCTGACCGGTATGTATGAAATGCCTTGGGTGAGGGTTCACGCAATGACCGAATACGTCGATTCCCCAGGTATTCTTGAAAGATATCCTGGTACTAAGGTGACCTACAATCTAGTTCCTTCACTAATGGAACAAATGCTAGATTATCATCGCGAGGAAACATTGGATGTTCACACTGACATTGCAAAGAGGCCATGGCCAGAGGGAGATTATCCGGACGCTACCGAGAGAGAACTCCATGTAATGCAATTCCAATCCTTCTGGAATAGTGGTTGGATTTACAACGTCACAGAAGATGACCCAAATGCTTGGGTACAACCATCTAGCGAGATGTATTCTTACTTACACGGTAAGACACTACACAATTTGAAACCAGCAACCATCATGGATGATGAGTTACTTCCTCCGCAGGAATTCCTAGATTTACAGGTTCTTTGGTATCTATACCAGTTTTCACCAGATTATGTTCTTGGCAAGTATAATGCCAGTCACCGTGATGATGGACTGATCACTTTGTTCCAACAGAATGGAAATTTCACACATGATGATTTGATGTACGTTCTAGATGCACAACATTCACACATGGGGAATGTATTGCCAATGTATTCTGAATTGGCAGCTGCAGGTCAGGTCGAATTGACAACTACGCCCTATTATCATCCGATTATGCCATTGCTCATGATGCCCGGATGGCAAATGGAAGACGGAATCAATGTGCGCAAAGAGGCGTGGCCGGAAGATGTGCAAAATCATTTGACTACCGGAATGGATCTATTCGAAGAAGAATTAGGATTCAGACCGGTTGGAATGTGGCCTTCTGAAGAAGCGGTATCACCGGCTATGGTTCAACCGGTTAGCGATGTTGGAATTGAATGGATGGTTACTGACGAGGAACTATTGATGAAATCAACAGACCTAAACGGTCAGAATGTTGACATTCAGGACGCTAGCAATCTAGCAACCCCTTGGGTTGTAACCGGTGAGGATGGCGGTGAAGTGGTGGTAGTATTCCGTGACAGAGTAATTTCAGATCGAGTTGCTTGGAACTACGGTGCGATGACTCCAGAGGATGCAGTAACCGATTTTATCTCGTACATCGATGGAGTCCGTCAAGAGTTAATCGATGCGGGTGAAGACCCTTCAGAGCATTTGCTAACTGTTTCAATGGATGGAGAAAACTGGATGTTCATGTCAGAATTCCAACATGATGACAATGGCCGTCCGTTTGTCGATGAATGGTTTTCAAGGCTAGAATCTCATCCGACAATTGTTACTACTACTCCCGGCGAATTCCTAGAAACTGAGCGTGACCTACCTCGAATCGATACAATAGGTACAGGTTCTTGGGTCGATGGAACTCTATCGACATGGGCTGGTGAAGCTGAGGAAAGTTTGGGATGGCAGCGTTTGATTGAAGCGCGCAAAGCGCTTGTGGCATTTGAAGAAGAAAATCCAGACCACCCAGGATTAGATGCAGCATGGGAGAGCCTGTACATCGCTGAGGGAAGCGATTGGTTCTGGTGGTATGGTCTGGACCAAGACAGTGGTTATGACGAAAACTGGGATGTATTGTTCAAAGTGCACCTTTCGAATATTTACCGTGCCCTAGACCTTGAGTTACCTCCGTATCTTCAGGAATTATGGACCAACCCTGCTAATCCTGTGACCCCTTATTCAGGCACCCTAACTCCGATGATCGATGGAATTGCTTTGCCAGGAGAATGGGATGGCGCAGCTGAATATGATGCGACGAGTGTAGATGGCGGCGCATTGGACATAGTCTCATTCCATGTTGGATATGATTCGAATAATGTCCATGTCAGAGTCGATACTGAAGAAGATGCATCTGCATTGGCCGGCAAGGAATTGGAAATCTACTTCATGCAACCAAATGCAGTTAACTTCAATGAAGTTGAGACCAATTATCGTACTGTTATCGGCAAGGAAATTCTCGGCTTCCCTGCCAAATACATGGTTCGTTTCAATTTCGATGAACTCCGTGATGATGGTCGTTCTAAGTGGAATTTGTTCAATGCTAAGGGTAAGATTGCCGGTGAAGAACGTTGGGCTTCGTCCTCAACATCTAGTCTGGGCGGTTGTGCCTATGACGAAGTATACGAATTCTCAATTCCATGGTCTGACATTGGGTTGGCTCCAAGATATTCTACGCGAATAAAGGTTGTAATCGCAGACTCAAACAGTGACTCCGACATGGAAATGGCTCCACCTGCTCCTGCAGAAATGGTATTGCCAGAATTAGAGGAATGGATTACCTTGCTGGAAATGTCGGACGCTAGCGGTGATTCAAATGGACATGGGTCTGTTACATTAGCGACCGCGAGTGATTTTGCAGGCGGGATGGATCTCTTCGATATCCGGGATGTGAAAATTGAGCAATCCGATTGGAATGCAAAGTTCACATTCACTATGGGTGCGATGACCAACTATTGGTCTCTATCCAATGGTTTCAGTCATCAGATTATCCAAATTTATGTCGATAGAGGAGAATCGGATGAAGGACGCACCGACATGCTCCCTGGAGCCAATGCTGAAATTCACGAAGATTGGGCTTGGGAGGTTGTAATCTCTGGAACGGGTGAACCAGGAGCAGTATTCTCAGTCGATGCTGCTAGTGGCGCCACAAGTGCTTCTGGGATTATCGTTGAAGGAGATAAGGATTCGAATACAATTACCTTCACAGTATCAAAGAATGTTATTGGTTCAGATATCGCATCCTATCGCTATGTGATTGTCTCAGGTTCACAGGATGGATTTGGAGTTGGAAAGTGGAGAGATGTGGATGCCACTGCAACAACTTGGGCGATGGGCGGTGGTAGTAATCCAGCGGATGACGATGGTATCGAATACGATCCAAATGTTTTGGATTTGGTATTGCTTGAAGGCGACCAAGCAGCTATGCTAGCGGATTACGATGTCCCAGGACACAAGTTTGCAAAACTAACAGGATTCGCAATACCCGAGGTCTCCCAGCAAATCTATGGGTCAAAGGTAATGGCAGTTACAGATTCGACAGCAGTAGTCGCATTTTCAACAACTATGCCGGCCTCTTCATCCATCGCTTGTGGTGATTTATCGGCTGAATCCGCGTCCAATTCGACACAACATCTTCTAACGATAAACGGATTGAGTTCAGGCACAGAATACCAGTGTGAAATCACTGCAGGAGAAATCACAGATTCAATTTCATTCAATACTTCACAAAATGTAGATTCAACCGCGCCGCAAATTCTCAATCTGCGCGTAGATGTCTCTGAAAGTGGGTTGGCGACGATTTCTTGGTTTACTGATGAGGACACATTTGCATTTGCAATTGTGAACGGCGAGCAATATGATTCAGAATCTGGCCTATCCAAGAATCATCAAGTCTCTGGATTAGATTTGTGTGTTGGTCAACATCAATCTGAGGTCAGTTCGACAGATGTGTCAGGAAATACTGCAGAGAAGACACAAGAATTCTCTATCGAAGGAGATGGCACTCCTTGTGACAAGAAGAATACGGCAGGTGTTGGAAATGACGATGATGAAGAGACCGCTTCATTACTTTCAAACACCAGTGTTCAGATAGTTGGATTGGTTTGTGTAATCCTAGTATTGTTGGCTTTGATTAGAACGCGCCGCCAAGAATTCGAGTAATCCTAATTGGGTTAGATTGATTTTGAAGTGTTGTTTCGCCAATCCATGCGTAGCATGGCAATGTTGCTTGCAACCCTGATGGTCTCGGTATCAATTGCAGGTTGTCTAGGTGAAGATGAGCCGCCTGCTCCAGTCGTTGAAGAGGAACCTGCACCAGACAATATCTTCGTTACAGGTCCAGATGGTTTAGCCAAAGATGAACCAGCACTAAACTTGGTGTGGAACTACAGTGAAGTTGGCGAGCAAGGCCCCGAACCTAGTATCGGAATCACAAGTACTGGATGTGCATTCTTTATTGCCATGGAGAAAGCGATGAGGTCATGTGATTTCGGACAGACTTGGGAAGAGAAGCAAGATCCTGTTCAGTGTTCTCCAACTACTAGCGATCCGTATGGATGGGTTGACCCGGTTACTGACAGAGTCTTCAATGTCCAAATGATTGGACTTGAAACATCGTGGATTTGTTGGAGCGATGATGATGGAGAGACTTGGATGGGCAACCCTCACGATTCAGGAACTACACCAATCAATGATCACATCAAACTAGCAAGTGGACCATGGACAGATTCTGGATATGGCGCCATTGGTTCGATTACTGGCGGCTTCTATGAAACAGCAGTTTACTACTGTTACAACAAGCTGGCAGGCATATTCTGCTTCACCAGTTTCGATGGCGGTGCAACATTTGAAGCCGGAGGTCAAATCATTGGTTTGGCTACTACAAATGGTGGATTGCATGGAGCGATATCAACCGCCCCAGATGGTACTGTTTATGTCACTCCTAGAGTTGAAACACCATCTGTAATCGTATCCAAAGATAACGGATTTACGTGGTTTGAAAGAACGATGGGCGAGGATGTCAAAACTCCGTACCCAAGAAAAAATTCCGAAGTTTCAACCGACACTGATTCTAACGCATACCATGTTTGGACTGGAGCAGACGAGGGAGTTTACATGTCTCGATCTACCGATTCAGGAGAATCGTGGGAGCAGGAGAGCATCCGTATTTCCCCTGTAGAAGTAATTTCATCGGTATTCCCACAAACTGATGCAGGTGATCCAGGAAGGATTGCGATAACGTATCTGGGAAGCGAGAATGCTGAAATGCTCGGTGAACCCGATATTGATGGGAATCCTTGGGATGGAAATGCTCACTTTGCTCAAAACAATGTCACTTACCACCTTTACATCACTTACAGTCTCAATGCACTAGACCCCGATCCAACATTCCACACCTATCGTGTTACAACAGACCCGGTACAAGTTGGCTCCATATGTTTGAACTCGGGTGATTGTCGTGACATCGGTGGCTCAAATCGGAATCTACTGGATTTCAATGATCTCCATATCGATAGACTTGGCCGTGTATTTATCTCAATAGCAGATGGATGTACAGGCGAATGCGCAACTAAGGAAAATCCGGTTGCGGAGGATTCTCGTGATCGTGCTGGAGTCATGTTCTTCTTACAAGCTGGGCCAAGTCTATTGGTTGCATCAGGAGAACTCCCAGATCCGTTTATTGGTGGTCTAGAATCGTCCTTAGATTGTGAAGAAGCAGTACCTCGTGAAGAGGAAGAATACTGTGATACAGAATGAGAATAATACACAGAATAAAACAGGACTTAATATGGATAGTTCTCGTCTTTATCCTGTGAGGGCTGTTGGTCTTGTACTAATTCTGCTATTGAGCAGTATTGCAAATATAGCCAGTGCAGATTATTCATCGCAGACTTACATGGGCGCTCCACTGAGCGAAAATTCAGAAGATGCCCCACTTACCTACTCTTTCTCACCAGCGGTCAGGGCTGCATTTGCAAGAGCTAGTGATCTCTCTCAATATACACAATCCGAATTGGATGCAGCAAATGTATGGGTAGTGGTAAGTTCAACTGCGATTGGAGAAAAAACAGGTATTCTAGCCAATACTTGGTATGTTGAGGTAAGCCCAGAAATTGCGGTCGAGCACTTCGCTAAGTTGCAGGTATCCGGAGAAATCGAAGTTGCCTATCCACTTGTGGACAAACAAATGACTCCGCGATGGACTCCAAATGACACTTACTTCTCTGACCAATGGCATTTGGAAAACACCGGGCAGGACGGCGGAGTATCCGGAGAGGACGTTAACATCACAGGCGCCTGGAACGATGTTCTTGGCACTGGAATTGTGATAGGAATTGTTGATGACGGTCTAGAATGGGACCATGCAGATCTTTCAGCAAACTATGAATCGACATTGGATTATGATTACTGCAATTATGATGGCGACCCCACTCCAAGTAGTTGGGATGCACACGGTACTGCAGCAGCAGGAGTGGCTGCAGCGATTGGAAATAACGGACTAGGTGTAAGCGGAGCAGCCCCTGATGCATCGTTGGCAGGATTGATGCTAATCGCTTGTGGTAACTCGGATAGTGATGAAGCCAATGCTCTATCACACCTGAACAACGATATTGACATCTACAGCAATAGCTGGGGCCCTTCAGATAATGGAAATGTATTGCAAGCCCCTGGACCATTGATGTTAGCAGCATTCGAAGATGATGCTTACAATGGCAGAAATGGGCTAGGAAATGTCATCACTTGGGCTGCTGGCAATGGGCTGTCAAATGATGATGACTCAAACTTGGATGGATATGCCAACAGCCGTTTCACCATCTCGGTTACCGCAGTTGACCATGATGGTGACCAGACAAATTACGGGGAACCAGGAGCAAACGTACTGATTTCCGCACCATCAGATGGTAGTGGAGTTGGAATTACGACAACCGATTTAGAAGGAAATAGCGGATACACTGGAAGTGATTATACAGATAGTTTCGGAGGTACATCCAGCGCAACTCCTCTGGTGTCTGGTGTAATCGCATTGATGCTTGAAGCAAATGCAAATTTGACTTGGCGAGATGTTCAACAAATATTAGTCGAGAGCGCTAGGAAAAATGATGCTAGCGATTCGGGATGGAATACCAATGGTGCTGGACATGAATTCAATCACAAGTATGGATTTGGTGTAGTAGACGCTGGGCATGCAGTCGACTTGGCAAAGACTTGGACAACGCTCGATCCTGAAGTCAATTTGAGCAGCGGTAGAATTACTGTTTCACAATCGATACCAGATAACGATCCAAACAACCCAGTTACCTCCTCCCACACGATTTCACAATCATTAGTGGTCGAATCTGTAGAGGTAATTTTCGATGCAGATCACCCTTACCGTAGTGATTTGGATGTAACCTTGATTTCTCCTGATGGAACAGAATCTGAATTGGTCAACTACTTCGCTAATCGTGATAGTAACAACGATTACAATGAGTGGGTATTCAGTAGCGTTCAGCACTGGGGAGAGGTCTCTTCAGGAACTTGGACACTAGAGGTATATGATGATGGCAACCAAGATGTTGGAACTTGGAATCATTGGGAATTGATTGTTCACGGTACTGAGTTTGATGCTGATAGCGATGGTGATGGAATCACAGATTCCAATGAAACCGATGTCTATGGAACCAATCCGGATAATCCAGATACAGATTCAGACGGATTAACCGACTATGAGGAAATATTCACTACTGGTACCGATGCAACCGATGCAGATACCGATGATGACCTTCTTCTAGATGGTGCTGAAGTTAATGTCAACAATACCGATCCATTCGATAACGACACCGATGATGATGGGCTAATCGACGGATTGGAAGTTCTATACTACTTCACCAATCCATTGGTTGCGGACCCGGATGAAGATGCAGACTCATACTATTGGTTCGAAGATTGTAATGATACCAATGACCAAGTTCACCCATATGCTCCTGAATTGTTGAATGGAATAGATGATGACTGTGATTTATTGTTTGATGAAGGATTCAATGAAACCGATAATGATGCAGACAATCTTTCAGATTATTCAGAATACCATAGCTATGGAACTAATTGGACAAATTACGATACAGATGGCGACGGTCTATGGGACGGAGATGAGATTTTTGTTTACTTCACAGACCCTCTGGTCAAGGATAATGACTCAGATTCAGATGGTTGGTATTGGTTTGAGGACTGTAATGATACAGACCCATCAATAAATCCGGATATGATAGAATCATTGGATGGTATCGACAATAATTGCCGTGATGGTATCGATGAAGATTTCATAGGCCTAGATTCAGATTCAGATGGTCTAATGGACCTAGATGAGTTCAACAATCTCTCTACAGACCCATTCGACCCAGATTCAGATGCCGATGGTTTGTACGACGGATATGAATACCTCAACCTATCAACAGACCCTCTAGACAAGGATTCTGACAACGATGGTTTGGAGGATGGTACCGAGGTATTAGAGACTCTTACCAATCCATTGGTTGCAGATATTGATGCGGATTCAGATGGTTTCCGTTGGTTCGAAGAGTGTGATGATAACAACTCGATGGTCAATCCGGACATGGAAGAATTGTGGAATGGTCTCGATGATGATTGCAATGGACAAATCGATGAGTTAATCGATAGACTGGACTACATTTCATGGGATCCAATTGAGACTGAAATGCAATTGAATGCGACATCTGAGCCTCTAGATCTTTCAATTGAAATCAATTTGACTTCTGAAGATATACAACGCTTGAATTTGACAATTACCTGGCTATTGAATAGCGTAGAATTACTCGATGAACAAAACCAAACCAATCTGTTCCGAGATACGATGTTAGATTGTGATGCATTGCAGGGAAATTTGTCCCCTGTTGAAACAGGAGAATTGGTCAATCCAAATATCGGCTCTAGCACAGTTGTTGTCCCGGCAACTTGGGACCTTTGTTACAAGCGAAGTTATACTGGATATATGGAGTACTTAGGGCCATCAGTTTACATTGCAATAGTATCTGATGGGGTACAGGATATCTATGTGACATGGTATGTTACCTTCGAATATTGGGTCGACCCATATGAGGCGGTAGAGGAAGAAGAAACCAAAGAAACAGATGCTGCAACTGAGGAAACACCTGTAGTAAGGATGTTGCAATTTGGATTGGGCGCAATAATTCTTGTTTGTTTAATTGCACTAATGTTTGGAAGTAGAAAGAAACCTCCAATGGTTCAACAATCGAACTTTGCCAATCCGAAGTATCAGCCGATGGATAATGAGTTTTCACAAGTTCCTGAGGCGCCAAATCTACCTCTTCCTCCCAGAAGTAGATTCTGAATCAGTCTCAATCAAACCAATCCTCTCCGTATTGTTTCTACAAGGATAGTCTCTCCCGGACCTTGTAGTTTGAAGACTGCATCTTGAAACCAAACTACTGTTCCAGAGATACTATCCTCTTCATATTGTTTCTAGAAGGATAGTCTCTCCCGGATTCGAACCGAGGTCGGCGGGACCAGAACCCACCATGATGGACCACTACACTAAGAGACTGTGTAGTTGAGGCCACTAGCCTCCCATTCTTCAATTCAACGGTGGCAGTGAGATAATCTAGAACACAGACCAATCTGTAGCTTCAATGTACCACACAGCACCTATTATCACAACAGCAGGAGCGGCTGCTAACCCTACTAGAGCGCCCTTCCACATTGATTTGTTATCGGTACGAATGCCATGAATCAAAATTGCAATCCAAGACAAAAGAGACACGATGTGAAATAATCCAATAACATCATCCCCATCTAAAAATATCCCTAAGGCCCATGCCATGATGATTAGAACGTTAGGGGTTCCAAAACCAATCCAGAAACTCTTCCGATCGCCGTCATCAAGCCCCCCCTCCCAAGTGAAATCCTCATCACATAGTGGGCAGGTGAATTCACCAACCGCACCCTCATCTAGTTCGATTTCCTCATCACAGTGCGGACAAAGGATTTCGACCATGTTAGTTGTAGAATATTCTATGGAATAAGGGTTGAGCAGTTTTCCGATTCAACGATTCCCTAATCTCTATCCCCAAATTAACCAGATAGAAACTCCGATTCCAAGCAAGGTAGGTACTACCGCAGCAAAAATAAAAATCATGGCGGCCTTTTTGTTAATGGGGACCAGTTCTTCTTCAGTTAACTCGAAAAATTCAGTAAATCCACATTTGTTACAGGTAATGATGTTCAAATCTGCATATGCTGACGATGTAACTCCTCGTGCTCTAACATGTCTGGGCGATTTCCAATCTGAACTTCCACACTTGGGGCAGTTACCTGTACCTAGAGTCATATCTGCTCCATGGCAACCCGCTTGATAAATACAGAGGGGTTCCTTGGTTTTGTTTTGCAGATTGCCTATAAATCGAATGTACGTGGGAAAATTATGACCGCGCGGTTGGTGAATTTTTTAAACAGAATTTTTGGTAATTCTGGTAAAATGAATTCAGAGAAGGATAAGGATGAAAATTACCTATCCGGGGGAAATTGGATCGGCCCAGATGGAGTTGAGTCCGGTCCAAATGTACCTGAGGATTGGTATTTGTCATACGATGGCCCTGCGCCTATCGTTGAGGATGTTTATGAGAAAAATTACGCTGTAGACAGAGGAAGTGGCGCTATTCCAATTGATTTCTATATCAAGAAATGGGGTATCCCAGAAGGATTTGGGAATACTGATTATGAGAGACAATTGTAGGAAAACAAACGGGCTTTCAAAGATCTTTCAATATACCGTCGTGACATTTATCGTTGATTCCAATCAGTTACTACTGAATCTTGAACATTGATTTCATTGCTGATATTTGAAAGAAATTCCATCTTTGAAGGCAATTTCACTTATTCAGGTCAATTAGCCTCTTAGTGAAGAAATCACTTCGTCCAATTGGGCCTTGGAAGGCCGTAGCATATCTTCGCCCATATCGACTAGTGCAGTGTCATGAAGGTTTAGATCATCATCCAATGCTGGCTTTTCACCATCGAAATACAACAAGCCCATCACGTGCTTCCTTTCTGCATCAGCATTGTGCAAAGCAGTTAGTGCAGCTACAGCGTCTGAAATGTCATGTTCATCGGAGATTGTTTCCAAACGCATGGTCGAACCATCGTGTAATGTGATGTCTCGGTACGAACCTGCAGGTACTTCGACTTGTTCTAGAGGAGAGAAGTGAGGGATGTATCCCACACTGTGCAAATCTGCACTGTTGTCCTTAACATAGCCATAGGAACGTAGAGATTCATCATTGTTGTTGAATGTGACACAAGGGCTGATGACATCGATTAATGCAAATCCTTTGTGAGACATTGCAGCCTTCAAAATTGCAGTCAATTGCTTCTTTGAACCGCTGAATGAACGTGCGACGAAGGAACAACCTAGGTTGATTGCCATAGCACACAAATCGATTGGCTGAGTTTCATTAGTAGGACCTTTCTTCTTCTTTGAACCAACATCTGCAGTTGCAGAATACTGGCCCTTGGTCAGTCCGTAAACACCGTTATTCTCAACGATGTAGACCATGTTGATGTTACGGCGAATTGCGTGAATAAGTTGACCGATTCCAATAGATGCAGAGTCTCCATCTCCAGATACTCCGAGGTATGTCAAGTCCTTGTTGACTACATTCGCACCGGTGGTTACCGATGGCATGCGTCCGTGAACTGTGTTGAAACCGTGGGATTGACCAAGGTAGTACGCCGGTGTTTTCGACGAACAACCGATACCACTCATTTTTGCGATACGGTGAGGCTCAATTCCATTCTCCCATGCGCTGTTGACAATCACGTTACTAATCTGGTCATGCCCACAACCTGGACAAAGAGATGACTTTCCTCCAGTGTAGGAATCCTTTGGCTCGTTGATAACGTTCAACTTTACAGCTCTAACCGGTTTCTCACTCATGCACCCACCTCCTTCAGTACTTCGATAATTCGCTCAGCATACAGTCTTGCTCTCGGTGGCATTCCATCGCTGTAAGCAACGCTGTGCATCTTGTTTAGCAAGTGGTTAGGATACTCCTTGCGCATGATTCCATAGAGTTGAGCGTCACGGTTTATCTCTAGAATAATCACGGTATTGTGACGCTCGACGAAAGCCTGAACTTCACTGTGAAGTGGTAGTGCTCTAACCCTACAAGTACTGACTTTCTTCCCGGTCTCCTGTTCCAGGATATCATCGATTTCACCAATAGTGTTCTCCATTGAACCATAGAATACAATTCCAATGTCGCACTCTTCTTCTTCACGAAGAATAGGTGCTGGCAAGTGATCTCTAGCGCCGTCGATTTTGCGCTTCAGTCTCTGCATCAGTTTGTAATATACGTCAGGTTTCTCGGAATAAGTGCCGTCCTCGTCGTGACCTGTTCCACGGTAAAGAATAGGGTCTAATCCAGATCCAGGTAGAGTACGATAAGGAATACCATCGCCATCGACATCACGGTAGCGGCCATAGTTTTCGATAGAATCCATTTGTTCCTTGGTCAGAACGACCTTTCCTCTATCCATAGATTCATCTGGATACTCAAATCCTTGAGTAGCCCAGCGATTCATTCCCAAATCTAGGTCTGAGAATCCAAACACAGGAGTCTGGAATCTCTCAGCTGCGTCGAATACTCGCCAGCCAAATTCGAAACATTCCTCAACAGTTCCTGGTATGAATACAAGATGCTGAGTATCACCGTGGCTGCCCTCGTATAGCATTGCAAGGTCGCCTTGCTGTGTCCTTGTAGGTAGACCAGTAGAAGGTCCAACTCTGTTTACATCCCAGAATACAGATGGAACCTCAGCGAAATAAGATAGTCCAATGAATTCCTGCATTAGCGAGATACCAGGTCCAGAGGTTGCGGTCATTCCACGAGCGCCTGCCCAACCAGCGCCGAGAACCATTCCAGCGGCTGCTAACTCATCTTCAGCCTGTAGAACTGCATAAGTTGCCTTTCCATCCTTAGTTCTTAGTTCAGGTAACCAATCGATGATTCCTTCAGCAAGACTAGATGATGGTGTGATTGGATACCATGAGAGCATTTGCACTCCACCAAAGATGGAACCAAGTGCTGTTGCTTCATTTCCTTCAATGAAGAATCCGCCTTCCATTGGAGTTCTTGCTTCGACCACGTATGGGTCAGACTTGGTGAAGTTCTCTGCAGCATATTGGCGACCAAGGCGACTTGCTTCCGAGTTCAACTCGATTGCCTTTGCTTTGTTTCCGAACTGCTTTGCAATAGCTGCTTCGAGAATATTTTGGTCCATTCCAGTTAATTCTGCAATGACTCCAACATAGACTACATTGGCTATCATTCTAGCCAACTTTGGGTTCAGGCCACGAGCGATTTTAGTCATCGGCACAGGGTATGAGATGACATCTTCTCGTTCCATTGACATCTTGGAATCAGTATTCCAAATTACTACTGTTCCGGGTTCAAGACTTGCGAGATCCTCTTCCCAAGTAGCAGGGTTGACCAGTACCTGAATGTGGGTTCTGTCTCCTGGTGCTTGGTATCCTTGTTCAGATAGACGAACGATGTACCAAGTCGGTAATCCAGAGATATTAGAGGGGAATAGATTCTTTCCACTGACCGGGATTCCCATGTCGAATAAGGTCTGGAGAAGGATCAGGTTCGCTGACTGGGAACCGGTTCCATTCGCTGTTGCAATGTTAATTGTGAAATCGTTGACGATATTGTCCATTTCGGGTTGTCCCCTGATGTCAGACCCCCTACGGGGGTAGTCCATTGCGCCCCCTGCGCTGGCTTACGCTCTTTGAATGTGTTGATGCGTCGCGTGGGTTGTTTGCCAAGGGCAGGGCTCAAAACATGATGTCGTTTCCCCGGTGCATGGCCGACGAGACAGTAGTCAGCATGGATGAGCTCGCATCAGCGTGGAATCAAGCCGAGAAGCTCTTGGATAAGGGCAAAACCTCAGGCGCATTAGATGTTTTACGAGCAGCAGATCCTGGCGGTAGCCATGCAACAACTCTTCGCCTGGCAGGACAGGCTGTATTCATGCAAGCGCAAAAATCCAACTCTGTTTCCGATTATAGAAAGGCAGCAGGCTTACTGCGTGATGCAGTGAAAAAGAATCCTAGAGATAAGAAAGCAAACGCTCTTTACAATCAGATACGCAATGAGATGCAAGACAAAGCGATCTCAGAGACTTTGATTCCTCGATTGATTAACGACGGAACTCCAACTCCTGCAGGATTATTCGCAGTGGTTGTAGCGTTGTTGCTGCTGCTCGCTGCAGTCCAGTTTGCAAGCGGGTCAGAAGAGTATGAAGATGGCGAAGCGCTCATGACAATTTCATGGACAGATGCGGATGGTAATCCACATGAAGAAACCGTCACCATCGCTCTTCACAGGGCAGAGGCGCCATTACATGTTGAGAATTTTATTCTCTTGGCTCAAGCTGGCCAATTTGATGGAGTAATTTTCCACCGTATTATTGACAACTTCATGATCCAATCTGGAGATTTTGAGAAGAATAATGGTCAAGGTGGATACACCGCTAAGTGGTATGGTTACTGTAATGGACAAACCGTCAATCAAGATGGTGTGGAATACACTGCGGATACTTGCCCGCTGAGCGATTGGTCTTTGCCGGGCGAGCACACTAATGGATTGAAGCATGGTCATGGCTCATTAGCAGCAGCTCATGCTGGTTTGAATACCGATGGTTCTCAATTCTACATCGTTCCCGAAGACTCGGTTCCATCACATCTTGATTGGAATGAAGGTAAGGATTGTTCAAGCAGTTCTTGCCACACCGTATACGGTACAGTAACCGATGGACTAGAGCACATTACTGCAATTAGCGAAGTCCCAACCGCTCAGGGTGATTCACCAGTTAATCCAGTTACAATAGAGAGTGTAGTAATTACCGACGAGGGTATCGCCGGAGACCCTTGGTACAAGTTCTGGTGATTTTACACACTCAAGGCATGTTGATATGCGGCCGCCTGCCGCATCGTTGCATGAGCGATACAGACCCGTTTAATTCCAAGCGAGATTTCGCACATGGAGGCATATACCACGCCCTAGATTCACTCGATGATTCTGGGCTCGATACATCTTCGCTACCATATTCAATTCGCGTATTGCTAGAAGGAGCATTACGCAATTATGATGGCTTCTTGATTACTGAGAACGATGTTCGAAATATTGCTTCTTGGACCGCAGATGGAGAGCGTGGAGAGATTCCATTTTTGCCATCTCGTGTAATCCTACAGGATTTCACTGGCGTACCTGCTGTCGTTGATTTGGCTGCACTCCGAGATGCAATGGTTGAGATGGGAGGAGACCCGGAGAAAGTTAACCCCCAAGTTCCAGTAGATCTGGTAATTGATCACTCGGTTCAAGTTGATGTATCAGGTGCTGATGAGAAAGCACTCGACCTAAATCTCGATATCGAATATCATCGAAATATGGAGCGGTACACTTTCCTAAAATGGGGTCAACAATCCCTCGAAAATTTCCGTGCAGTTCCTCCAAGCCGTGGTATTGTTCACCAGGTCAACTTAGAGTGGATTGCAAGTGTTGCTCGCCAAGAAAATGGCGTTTGGTTGCCTGATTCATTAGTGGGTACAGATTCGCATACTACCATGATTAATGGTCTAGGAGTTCTAGGTTGGGGAGTAGGAGGAATCGAAGCAGAAGCAGTAATGCTAGGTCAGCCGATTTACATGTTATCTCCCGATGTTGTAGGGTTCCGTTTGACAGGAGGATTGAACCCGGGAGTCACCGCTACGGATATGACACTTAGAATTGTAGAAATTCTTCGTGAACACGGAGTAGTTGGAAAGTTTGTAGAATTCTTTGGTGAGGGAATGGTAGCTCTTTCCCTACCGGACAGAGCAACAATTGCCAATATGGCGCCAGAGTATGGCGCAACTTGTGGGTTCTTCCCTGTAGATGGAAATACTCTGTCTTACTTGCGATTATCTGGTAGAGAAGAAGAGGCCATTATGGGAGTTGAATCATATGCTAAAGCCCAGGGATTGTGGTATGATCCTTCATCTCCAGAGAAGTCATACACCGATGTAATCGAACTTGATTTATCCTCGGTTGAACCAGCACTTGCAGGACCAAAGCGCCCTCAAGACCGTGTCGATTTGTCACAAATGGCAACTCACTTCAAAGAGAGTCTTACCCATGAACTAGGACACCAAGGTCACGGCCTTAGTGAAGATGACTTGAGCAAATCCGCTTTGGTTGGGAATGAGTACGATTTGAACCATGGCGATGTTGTGATTGCAGCGATTACCAGTTGTACAAACACATCCAACCCTGGAGTGATGTTAGCAGCAGGATTGCTTGCACGCAATGCTCGTCAAAGAGGTCTATCTGTTAAGCCGTGGGTCAAGACATCATTGGCTCCAGGTTCTAGAGTCGTTACGGAATATTATGATGCAAACGGTTTGTCTGAAGATTTGGCAGCACTAGGGTTCAACAACGTTGGATACGGTTGTACTACCTGTATCGGAAACTCTGGACCTTTGCCTGAAGACATTGAGGGGGCAATTGATGAAGCTGGCCTAATCGTTGGTTCGGTTATCTCCGGTAACAGGAATTTTGAGGGGCGAGTTCACCAGAAGGTGAAAGCGTCATATCTAGCAAGTCCACCTTTGGTAGTGGCTTACGCGATTGTTGGAAGTTTGGATGTCGATCTAACTACAGAGCCATTGGGCACAGACTCAGATGGAAATCCAGTCATGCTTTCTGATGTATGGCCAAGCGATGAACAATTAGCCGATGCAATGGCAAAGATTACTCCAGAAATGTTCCGAGAAAGATATGCTACTGTAATGCAAGAAGAACGCTGGGATTCTATTCCAAGCGAACCTTCTCCACTATATCCATGGCAGGACGAATCTACTTACATCAGACTACCATCTTTCTTCCAAGGGCTTTCAAAAGAAGCTCAGCCAATTCAGCCGATTGAAGATGCTAAGGTTCTACTAAAGTTGGGAGATTCGATTACAACCGATCACATCTCACCTGCCGGAGCATTCCCCGAGGATGGCCCTGCAGGAAAGTGGCTTGTTGAGAGAGGTGTTCAGAAAGGAGATTTCAATTCATTCGGTTCACGCCGAGGTAATCATGAAATCATGATGCGAGGAACATTCGCAAACGTGCGTGTAAGAAACCAAATGGCTCCTGGAACCGAGGGTGGTTATGCATTAAACCACGCCACTGGAGAAGTCACTTCAGTGTTTGAAGCTGCTATGGCTAGTGAAGTTCCAATGGTCGTTTTGGCAGGCTCGCAATACGGCACGGGCAGCAGTCGTGATTGGGCGGCTAAAGGTACGTTTTTGCTAGGAGTCAAAGCGGTAATCGCCACATCTTTTGAGCGAATTCACCGTTCGAATCTGGTCGGAATGGGAGTTCTACCTTTGACATTCAAAGAAGGCGAAGATGCTGATTCATTAGGTCTCGATGGAACCGAGTCGTTTAGTATTCCAGTAAACGATGATGTTCAAGCATTACAAGAGCTAACAGTAACCGCTACCAAAGCGGATGGAAGCACTTCTGAATTCACGGTTGACGTGCGCCTAGATACTCCGGTTGAAGTGGAGTATTATCGCAATGGTGGAATCCTCCACACCGTGCTACGAAAGTTAGCACAATAAGACCGGTGGATTGATGTCCACCCACCCGTAGGGTGGGACATGCAGGAACTACGGGGTTCGGTACGCTATCGATTCCGTAGTGATGACGATGACATCGACGTTCTGCTCGAAGGCGATGCAGATTGGGTCAGAGATTTGGTCGCAGAGTTAGGACTTAGGAAAGTCGGTTGGATGATGCCATTGGCGATTTCCAGCACCAAAATGTCCTCCTCTGGTTTTGCCGCTCCGGCCGATTCAGCAGAATCGGAAAAGCCCCTTGACATGGGGCCAGAACCAGATCCTTCGAGAATTCCGGTTATTCGCAGACCGATTGGAGAACTCAATCTCGCAGAAAAACTTGCAGAAGTTGGTTTGAAAAGCCCAGAACGACCCACTGCAGATGAACTTCGCCTTCAATTAGAAGAGTTGGATGAACCACATCCTGCACAAGGTCCTATGGTAATCGATCCAATGGCTGAAGCATGGCTCAAGGAGTTACTACGAATTGTAGTAAGGAACCATGGAGTTACAGCCATTTCAACTGAAACTATTGCTATGGCAGCTAGCGATTACTTAGGCGATAGAGAAGATTTGGAACTAGAGTTATTTTTGGATGGCTTGTTCAGAGCTGGTAAGTTGGTTAAGATCCATGGAGGAGATGCCACAGGTTGGGGTCCCTCACCAGCATGGCTTTCTTCAGGGTTATAGGTATCAAACTAAGCCTTGGATATCAATAGGCGCTAATCGTTGCACTGCGAGGCTGCTCGGTGTATTTCATCAACACTTCTTTCCAAAGCCATTAAAGTGGTGGTTGAAGTCCGCGAAGTTGAGTGATGATTATGCTTTGGAAGAATAACGTTGAGGATGGCCGCGGCCGAGCCCTAATGCTAGTCCTTGTTATGCTGCTTTCGACCACCGCTGCTAACATGGCAAGCGCTTCTACATCGAGAACCTATACTACCGACACCGATCCAGTCGATGTCGCACTAGGTGATTTCGATTGTGATGGTGATTTGGACATTGTTACAGCGAATGACCGTAGTACGAAAATTTCAGTACTTTGGAACGACAATGGACAATTCCAGCAGAGGTCTGACATATGGACTTCTGCAAACCAGAGCCAAGATGCAGATTTCGAAGACCATTCGAATACTCAACAGGTCGAGGTCGGTGAATTCACCGGAGACAATGCAATTGACATCGTAATCTATGCACGTAACCGACCTCTGCGCCAGGATGCATCTGGTGCAATCGTTGTTGACAAGCCAGGTAACGTAACCATCATCGAGAACGACGGATGCAGTGTAGACACATTCTCTGTCGGAGAGAGATTCGATGTTGTATACATGTGGGACCTTGCAGTAGCAGACCTTGATCAAGACGGCAATGACGATATCGTCACTCTTGAGTTGTTAGCCGACTTGAAAAATCAGCGAGTTGTAACCTACCGCGGTCCAATTACAAGCACCACCCAAGGCCAGATTACCAGCCTAGGAGATTCTACTCAAAACGCCTACCGTGAACTGGAATTAGGAGATTGGGGAGAACCTAGTCAAACCGGATTGCAAGGTAGTTGCGACGATATCGATCTTTGGCTTGTAAGGGCGGAAGGTGTAGACTATCTGTCCGGAGCTGCTACTAATCCAGGTAAGTCCGATAACGTCACAGTTGTCGAATTCAACTGTTTGACCAATACTTTCCCTGCAACTGTAACATGGAGCACACAAGGTGGAGCAGGACTTCACGTACACGCTCTAGGTCCAGAGTTCGGAGGATTTGACATCGGTGACCTTGACGAGGACGGAATTATCGATGTAGTTGCAATCAACGACGCAAATACTGAGAACGTCACTTACGCAACAATTACTCAATCAACACATACCTACTCTCAATCAAAGACCGTATACTTCGGTCCATACATCGCTTGGGAAGTAACAGTTGCTGAATTGAACGGTGATGGCGAAGTGGACTTTATCCACGCTGCCAAGTTCAAACAATCTAACGCAACTTCGTCTACTGGAGATTCAACCACCAATTACTACCTGAACCTGCCAACCAGCGTTCAGGTCACCCTATCCAATGGTGCTGGTGGACACATGAACCCGTTGGAATACTTCGGTGCAATGAGGCCAACTACTGCTGTTGTAGGCCAAGTTATCGGTGGACCAAACAGTGCGCCTGATATCATCGTAGGACACGGTGCTTATGATCAAACAACTTGGGACGACAATTTCGGTTGGGACGGTTCCTACGATCGCATTGTAATCATTGAGATGGACAACAAGGACCTTGCAGTATCTTCAATCCAGATTTCACCAACCGATGCATACATCGGTATTCTTGGTGAAGGAACTCGAGATGTTGAGGTCACAGTTACCAACACTGGAATGGATATCCTAAATGGTCAAGCAACCCTTGATGTCGAGATTAAGGAAGTCGATGAGGCAGCATCCTCCAATGTTACAGTTTACGCTATGGACTGGGATAATCCTGAGAACAAGGCAGGATGTTCAAGTGGATGCAGTTGGACTTACGAATCATACTACGGTGTAAATCACTGGCATGAGGAAACCAATCACACCACCGGTCACACCAGTGGAAACAATGGTGCTACGTTTGCAGCTAACGCAAACAACCCTACGGATTTCATGTGGTCAGGTGTAATGAAGACTGATTCCAATGGTACTGAGTGGTCAGGATACGAAGCCAACTGGGACGAAGGAATCGTTCTGAATGACGTTGATTTGAGCGGTGCTGACCGCGCATGGATGAGCGTAGAATTGTTCCAACACCTTGGATTTGCAGATTTGTATTTCCAAGACCAGAACGGATACATCTTGGCAGAAGTTTGGGATGACATGGCAATGATTGAGGTATTCCATGAAGACGTTGGTTGGGTAACAATCAACTGTCCAAACCAAGCATACTTCTCTGGAGCATGTGCTTCTGGAGAATCAATTTGGGGAGGATATGACCGTGAGCGAGTCTCTAATCTCAATGGTGCAGGATTTGCAGAAGCGATTTATCAATACAATATCGGTTCAACCGGCACCAACTATGGTTGGAATAATTTCACCGAGGAAGATTTGGGTGCCTTCGATCTCTCAAGTTTCGCTGGTAAGACCATCGATATTAGATTCAGATTCAAGTCTGGCTGGGAAGGTTCAGTCACTGGGGACGAGGGTTCTTGGCAAGGACGTGATGGATTTGCATTTGACAACATTACAATTTGGAAGCAGAATACTGCATTCACGAGCAATGTTCAACAAGCACAGTCCAATATCAACATGAACAACCTCGCTCCAAACGAGGATTACACTACATCGATTACTGCTGATTTCGTTAACGGAACAACTTACAGAATTTCCGCAGTACTAAACTATGGACAAGATGAGCAGCCTGCTAACGATGATATCACTGGATATGTTACAGCATTCAATATCTATGATCCAGCAGTTGTTGGAATCGATTCTTTCAATGCTGGTGGACTTTATGCTGAAGGAAACTTCCCTATTGAGGTAAAGGTCGAGCATCTAGGTAACACCAACGTCAGCTTTGACCTTGAAGCTAAGGTTTACAGTGCGCTACCTACAGATGTTTACTGTGGTTCACCACTGGTAGTTTGTGATGAAGGATTCGAGGGCGGTTCTGCAGGATTCCGATATACCGATGACGCCAATGCAAATGGGGGCATTCTTGATGATTCGAGCTGTTCAGATGTGATTTTTGGCTCTAACGCTTACTGGTTCGGACACCCTTGTGATACTGCAAACAGCTTTGGTGATGTTTGGGAGAACGAGACACTGACAATTCCTGGTATTGATTTGACAAATATGTCCGGCGACTATGTTGCGCTAAACTTCGAGTACTTCGCAGAAACATGGTTCGAGATTCAGCAATCTGGAGCTGTTTCCAATGTTAATGACTATGCTGCAATTACCGCAGATTGGAATAAGGGTGGAACTGACTATAATGGTTTGATTGTTGGACAGTGGATTGATTACAACGAAGACGGATACTGTATTGTTGACGAAAACGGTGATGGATTCATCGACCCTGCCAATGAAACGACCCTAGATCAGCTCGAAATCGACCCAATTGGTGATCCGCTCAATGTCAATGGTGGTGCAGGAAACGATTACGTATTCTTCAACACCGATGGTTTGGTTCAAAGCAGATCACTTGATTTGACTCACCTATACATGATCAACACCACTAGTACTGATTCTAACGATTGGACTGGAGAGTGTCTAAGCTTAGCAGGTTCTACAGTTGACATTAACTTTGAGTTCCAATCTAATGACGATGGCCACAACGGTCAGAATGATGGAGTACGCGGTGTTGCATTCGATAACATCTCCCTGCAAGAATTTACTTTCAGTGAGGACGCAACTTACAGTACAACTGTCGTCGACCTAGATGCTGAAGAAAACCGCACAATTGCGATTTCCAGCCATGATTTCGTTTCTGGGGTATACAAGATAGAGGTTGAGTCAATCTTCGACAACACTACTCAGGGAACTCCATGGTTCGGTCAAGAAGAGATTTCAATTGCAAACAATCTTGCCAGAGTGATTTTCTCGGTAGAAAGTGTTGATATTGTTCTTGGAAAGCCAGATCAGTTGTCATGTCTA
>MDSZ01021606.1_pt1 | contig 23964 bp, 38 predicted proteins | sample 811201 | NCBI WGS metagenome assembly MDSZ01 (sample SAMN05326647, study PRJNA326480) | marine metagenome | isolation source: seawater | place: Indian Ocean: North | collected 2010
GAATGATTATCATTTGCATTTATGAAATTTAAAAATATTGAATGTTATAAAAGCAACATCTTTGAGTTATTAGAAAATAAATTTAATAGCAATCCTAATCTATTCACAAATGATATTTATCAAAAACTCGAAGAAGTACTTAACTTAATCAATCGAGGAAATTAAATGAGTAAGAGCGATAAAAATTTTTTAATATGGCTACTAAAAAATATCTCCATAACTCACAGCGAGTGGAAAGATGAAATTGAAGCTATGTTAAAAAAAATAAATTAAGGAGAAGTAGGTGAGCGGATTTGATTTGGATTTATTTTTAAAAAATATTTCACATGCTAGCAATTTAGATAACTCCGAAGTGATGATAGTATGGTCTATCAGGCATTGGATTAATGCTCCAAAAAATGGAGAAAATCCCAGAGAATTGTTTAGGCTATCCTGTGAACAGCAAGGCGTTAAAGATTTTTCTTTGCTACTAGATGAAATCTCATATTGTTTTAAAAAAGCAACGACGGACAAAAGCTTCATTGGAGGTGAATTTTGTAATCATTTACATCTTGGTGAGCTATTAATTCTTCAATCATTATTTCATATTCAAAATAATAATTTAAATAAAGCCAGCACGGTGTTTGAGAGAATTTTTCCAATAATTTGGGCAAAAAGAATATTCAAAATATTATGTACAGTCTCTCACTTTATGGAAATGGCTGATTTAAGACTCCCTTACAGAAAAGAATATACTTCTGAAAAATTTCACTAAAAAACTTTGAATGATTAAAAAATAAAATGAATAAAAGACAAAAACCTAAAAATAAAATCTCTAGACAAATTGGAGAAAATGTATGGGGGCAAGAAAAATGCCCAACTAATTCAAGAAATTATGGACCAGGGCAACATGGACCAACGAAAAGAAAGCAACGCAGAAGTGATTATGGTGAACAATTACTAGAAAAACAAAAGTTAAAAAAGTATTACGGCAATATTACCGAAAAACAGTTTGCAAATATCTTCAAAAAAGCATCAAAACAGCGAGGGGATACAGGTAAAAATTTACTTATTTTATTAGAATCTAGACTTGATGCAATTATTTACCGCCTTGGTTTTGCACCAACGGTTTTTGCAGCAAGGCAAATAGTAAACCATAAGCATATTTTGGTGAATGGTACTTATGTAAACATTCCCTCTTATCAATGCTCTATTGGCGACATCATAGCTGTTAAAGAAAAAAGTCAAAAAATACCATTAATAATTGATTCTATTGAAAAAATTGAAGTCCCTCCATATCTAAATGTTGATAAGAAAAATTTTCATGGAACATACATTCGCCACCCAGATGAAGATGAAATTCCGTATGGCGTAATTATGAATACAAATGCAATCATTGAATTCTACAGTAGGTAATTATTTAATAAGTTCGAATTGATATTGGCACATATTTACTTAATATGGTTACTTAAAAATATTTCAAGAAAACCTAAAAAAGTAAGCACACTTTTATTAATGGTCAGGAATTTTTAGTTGATGATAATTTTAGTGCGACTTTATGCAATGCAGGTGCAATTAAAAGAATACAAATAAACACAACAATCCAAGAAATTTTCATCGCATTTATATAAGAATCCAACATCATTTCTAATGGAATCTCTTTATAAAACATTTGCGCGAGAGTAACCATTGAAGCGGTGGCAAAAGACATTAAGAAAGCAAATATTAATTTTGACAACATTGTCTTAAAATTCTAATAGATATACCCGAAATACTACCAAATATTATATCGCTTTATACTAAAGTGCAGTATGGTTTGATGAATTTAAAGTGAGTTTACATAATATTTAATCAGGTGAATAATGACCATATGAGAAAACTATTACCCCTATTGTTAATTATTAATCCAGTGATGGCAGATGACTCTAAATCAGAATTTTATGAACCTAGTGAATTAAATACTTATCAAGGAAAGCTTTTTTATGACGCAAGTAAAGAAGATTATCCAACTGATAGAATGATAAAACTTTGTAAAGACTATACAGGGTTAGATACCGCTCAAATAAAATGTAAAGAACAAGACCAAACCTCATTGGTAATATGTGAATATAAGTGCAGTTTACATTGGCTAACAAAGAAGAAAGATAAAATAAAGTGATTAAGTTAGCAATCGAAATCTTTTGGTCTTCAGTAGTGGGTTTAGTTTTGGCCTCCATCAATATATTTGACGGCTCTGTTTTTAGAATAGGAAAGTTATTTGATGCGCTCATTTTTGGAAAATATTACAATGACGGCAGAATAGAGTTTTTGTTTGGTTTGATGATTACTTTTTTGGTGATTCAAACAGTTAAGTATTACAAGAAAATAAAATAAGATATTGAGAATGAAAACTTGTCCACAATGTAAATCCAATATGATTATTAAGATTGCTTATGATAATCCAGAGGAAATAGAGCCAACTAAGCCTGAATTTAAATGTAAATCATGTGGATACGAATTTGGTGGCTTAAAAAAATACTTAAATGATGAATTTATTAATGACGACCTGTAGTTAATTTATGAGTAAAGACAAAGATAAAGATTCTTGCTTAAGTCCGATGAATTAACTACTTCCATACACAGTGCATATGATGGAAACTATGTGGGCCTACCCTGATGATAAACAAAAGAAAATTATAAAATTACAAGATGAAAAAATGGGCCGCCTCCTTAAGAGGAAGCTGAAGGACGATTACAACTTAAAATAAATTACTTACAGCAACATTTTTCTTTACAGCAGCTGCAACCATTTTCTTTACAAGTATGTTGATCCTTGCATTTGCAACTACAATTACAGCATCTTTCGTGTTTCATAAGAACCTCCAATTAAAATATATAAAAGTAAAAAACTAACAAGACTTATTATGTATTATTCTTTTTCAGAATTATTTTTTTCATATTCTTTCAGCTTTTCTTGGTACTCTTCTTCAGAAAGATTATGCCAGCCAATGCATTCACCCGTTGGACTTCTTCCGCATCCACATTCCATAATAATTTCCAGTCATTTACTTAAAGTATACACCCTTATAAATGGTTAAACTACAAATTGTGCTATTCCATCCTTAAAAGAAAAATCAATGTCACGATTTTCAGTAAATGTAATAAACACATTAGCAGGTTTTACTCCAACAGCTGAATGCAAATCTGCTACACACTTTTTATAAAATGCCTGTTTTGCTTTATCAGGACGTCCCGCTCGCATTACAAGATGCATCATAATTCTATCCTCAGTACGACCTTGGTATTGAAGAGAATGTGATGGTAATTCGTGAACCACTTGATAACGGTCATCATCAGGGAAGTTCATGGTTTCAATCACTGCATCATTGATGGCATCAGTTACTTTTTCCATATATTCTTTACCTTTCCCTTCAAGAATATTAATGGTTACAAAGGGCATTTTTATTCTCCATTCGTTTTATTGATAATTAATTAGTTAGAAAATATTATACATAATGAACTGTTCATCAATTCTCCCGTCATTATTTTTATAATTTATTTAGAGATAAGACTATGGAATGGTTTGCATCAGGTTACGTAACAAATGGAATCTTGCTAACTTGGTTTATTATGTGGGCATTTTGCCCATGCTATACCAAGCTCTATGATTACTACAAAAATAAATAACCCCTAAATATTTATGAAGTTTATTTATAGATTCTTTAGATTTTCGCTATATTTTGTAATCATTATTATCCATTCGCCTTCAATGGCAGCGAGCGATGTGATGGAACAAATGTATCCAAAAAATAGCTCATCCTCAGCAACTTATGTATGTACTCCTGAGGTATCTTCTGGGGTGAAGTTTGATGAATCATCTAATACATTTAGCAGTACTGAATTTGCAGCAGATTCAAAATATATCATTTCAAAATATAGCCATTGGGTTATCAAAAACTTTGGACAGAACGTTGATTTAACTTCTGGTCAAGGTTGCGACGACAGTGTTATGAGTGAATCTGGATTTCACAGACTATCTTGTACAATCATTGGTGGACAAATGTTAGTTGACTTACAGAAAATGAAATTTATTAGAACGAATATGATGGGTTATACAGGTGTAAAAAATTCAGAAGGGCAGTCTAACTTAAATAATCCCTTTGTGGAGGTGGGAGTGTGTTCAAAAGTAATAGGTCAATCGAGTTAATTTAACTTTTGACTACCGATGCCAGAAAATTAGTTTTTTCATTGCTACAGAATTTACTAACACAACCACTGCTGGACCAAGAAATAGAGTCACTAGCATTTCAAACATGGTGTAGTGTTTTAGATAGGTCATTCCAAGAATTTCAGAATCAAACAATTCAAAACTTGCCACACATACAATGATTAGTAATGAGTGAAAAATAGTGATTGCAAATAGAAGATTCATTAATTTTTTGTATTTATTCACAGCGCCCAATCTACTTTCTAAATTTATTGATCATTAATCTGATTAACCAACGGAAAATAAAGCGTCTGAAAATTGTAAATATGATTCTCATCTAGATATTTGTGAGTTAGTTTGTTTTTTTTGTTTCCCAAATAAATTAAATAATACTTTCAGCAAATAAGGTATAACAAAAGCCCCTAAGGTGATGATGATACGCATTATTTTATTTCCAAAATTTAAATGAACAGTAAAGACCAAAGCAGATTGAAACAGTTCAGAATTGATATCCTTGGTTATCCAATCTTATGTTTTAAAACGCATATTCATCCAATCTTTAACAGCTGTGTTGCTCCATAATTGAGTTCCTGTGTGCAAAAGAATGGGTTTTGGGAATAATTCATGTTTAGCTAATAAAAACACTTTTTCTTTTCTTATCTTTAACATTTTTGCAATTTGGGGGGCGGAGAGATATTTTTCTTTCATTTGATTAATGTAACATAAATCAAATTTTATGCACTTATGATTCTTTTATCAATCTTATAAAATTATTTTTAAAAAGGAATTAATATGGAAGATAAGCGGTGTTGCGGTAGTGGAACTTGTATCATTAATACCGAAGGTATTTGTTGGTGTGGACAACAATGGGATGGCGAAAAGATGGTTTCGCCTCATACAGAGGCTAATGACACCAAAGAAAACAACGAGTAAGCTAATCACATTTTGATGGCACAGACACGCCTTTCTTTTCTTCAAACATCTGAATCGTACTGTTATTTAAAACATGTTTACTTATCTGTCTATCGGTATTAAGAAACTTATAACCATCAATACAGACAGTTCTAAATTTAATACTCTTGATTTGCTCTTGTTTAATAACTCTAGCTTCTGGGTATTCTTCAGCAAAACTGATGGATGAAAGTAGAATAGTTGCGATTAAATAAAATCTCATATAACTCTCCAATAAAATAATCTTTCATCTCATGTTAGCTTATAAATAAAAATGATGTGTTTAAAATTACAAAATATTGAGTTTTGATGTGAAACATTACATAAATTCTATTGTCCTCCCAATATATATAATTAATTACAATATCAAGGAGTTATTGAGATGAAAAATTACATTACCAGCATTCTATTTTTTATGGGATTTTTGATAGTCCCGGCATATGCTGATGATAAATCAAAAGCAGCGGATAATGCTAACTTGTATATTATTTCACCCAAAGATGGCGAAACTGTCTCAAGCTCTGTCAAAATAGTTTTTGGTCTAGATGGTATGGGGGTAGCACCAGCTGGAATAAAATTTAACAACACAGGGCATCATCACCTCTTAATAGATGTAGCTGAACTTCCTGATACTAATTCACCAATTCCTAGTGATGACAATCATAGGCATTTTGGTAAAGGTCAAACAGAGACTGTCATTGAATTAGATCAAGGTGAACATACACTGCAATTAATATTAGGTGACCATATGCATATTCCTCACGACCCAGTGGTTATTTCAGAAAAAATAAAGATCAATGTGGAAGACAAAGAAATATCACCTCAGGAAAAAACAAAATGTATTTCCAATGGGTATGGTGGGTGTAAATGAAGATTATTTTATGAGATACCTATTTTTAGCTAGTTTACTTTTTATAAATATTTTTTTTAATCCTGCTATGGCAACTGAATAACCAGAATTTAAACTTGTCTCGGAAGAGGGTGAGTATCAAATAAGAGAATATGACCCAAAGATAATTGCTCAAGTCGAGGTAGAAGGAGATTTTGAAGAAGCTTCATCCAAGGGATTTAAGTTATTAGCTGATTACATTTTTGGAAATAACCTTTTGGGTGGGGAGAGTAAAAAAATTAGCATGACCACTCCAGTTGAGATGTCTCCATTGGCTGAAAATTTATTAATGACCAGTTCGATTATGGATGACCAGGTTAATAATAAGTGGTTGATTAATTTTGTTATGCCTCAAGAGAATAGTTTAGATACTCTACCTAAACCTAATAACCCTCAAGTTAATATTATCGAAGTTCCTTCAGAAAAATATGCTGTTATTGTATTTTCTGGGCTTGTTCGAGAGTCTAGTTATGCTGAGAAAGCCGAACTCTTATCTAACTATCTTAAAGAGAACAGTTTTAAACAGCAGGGCGCGATTAAGATTGCTCGATATAACCCACCTTGGACCCTACCTTTTTTTAGAAGAAATGAATTGATGGTAAGGATTGATTAGGAATTAATGAAAAAAATTTTATATATACCTTTGAGTTTAATTATAGGACTAATTAGCTTTTTAATATGGATAGAGTCGGATAATCATAATTACGATCATAAAAATGCGTCAAATAGCAATGAAGCCAGGGGTGTTAAAAAAGAAAAACAAGAAGATTTTAAACCTCTTAATCCATCTGAAAATATAATTCCCCTCAGTGAGGTTGGTGATGGAAAATAAACTTTGGCAACTTTTTTTTATTTATATACTTATTGTTTGGATTTGGTTATTCACACACTATAAAAATTTTGGTCAAACCAAATATGTTCAATTAGTAAACCAGAACAATGAAGAATGTCCGGTAGGTGAAATAATCGTTCTATAAAGTAGTTTTTGATGAATTCAAAATGAAATATTCAAACTACCAACTATTTGTTGTGCGACATTGCTTTGCAATAACTCTTTCCCAATTAGTTTTTTCTTTGTCATATAAATTTAGGGCCCAGCTGTCTTCAATAAAATTTTTTTCTTTAGTTGATAAACCATCTTTCCAGACATCAAATGACTTAAACGCTTCTCCTTTTCTGATGCAATCTTGGGTTGGTGAAAGCCAAAGATACAATGCAATGAGTAAAGCAATTACGAATAAGACTTTTCTTAAGTTTTTAAGATATGTTTTTATCACGTAGAGCTTCCTAATTACTTTCCACAATACGACACTTACCTTTAAACTGATTGACCGTTTCAGCTGAATTATCTTTTTTGGTTAGCGTAATGATTTGTCTATAGTTAATATCTTTTCGACCAATAGTAACTAAATCTTGAATATCATCATTTTCATTTTTAAATCTACCTTTACAATTCATCACCCAATTATCTTTAACGCATTGTAAAGGCTCCTTATACCTGCCAACAATCAGTGATTCTTTAGATGTGTCGTAGATGATACTTTCATTCATTTCTGTTGGTTTATTATCATCATTCGATTTATATTTACATTGAAATGTAATTTCTTCAGCAAAACTTACCAAAGGAAAAAGAATGAATACTAGATATTTATGCATGCTACTTGAAGTTACAAACCTCTTTAAGAAGGGTGTATTCATTTGAATGAGGTTTTGGTAGGAATACCTTTTCTGGATCAGCATTCTCATCCAAAGATTTACCTTTTAAATCTGGAAACTGATAGGAGGTTGCCTTTAAGATTTTAAAATTTTCATTAACACAGTCGAACTCATAGTTTTTTGAGCGTGAAAACTGCATATTTTCATCGTTAAAATAAGATGTAATTCTTCTTTTCTTATCACTTGTAATTTCAAGGGTATTTTCCCAGGCCAGAGATATAGACGGGATAAGTAATAATAATAAAAGATATCGCATAGACTTTAAATTAAGTCGATGTCGTTGTTATTGATGAAGTCTTGAGTTTGTTGTTGCTGTGCAATCCAATTCTCAATAACCGCATAACTCCAAATGCAGCTTCTTTTATTGAGCCTATTAGGAGGTGGAAATTTACCATCTTTTACCCACTCTTTAATGGTGCCTCTATCGACCATCAGGAGCTTTGAAACTTCCTCTACAGAAATGTAACTTGTTTTTGTCATCGCACTATGAGTATTAAAAGTAAAAAAAATTCACAGGAAAAATTCCTAATTGTTCAAAGTTGAAATTCTATTCTTTGATGAAACGTAAGGTCATGCGATCTGATTCGCCAATTTCGAGCATTTTATCCTTATCTTTATCGGCAATATTTCGAAGGTTAGGGAGAAGATTCCACACACCACCAGCATGATCTTTGGTATCTTTTGGGTTAGCATTGATCTCAGATTTAGCATCTAAACGAAATCCAACACTTTCAGCCATTTGAATAACAAAATTCTCGGTCATGTAGCCGCTTTTGACTTGATTTTCTAGTGATGTCCCTGATATAGCGCGGTGTTCAACTAAACCGAGTACCCCTCCAGGTTTTAAAGCTTTATAGAATCCCTCAAACATTGATTTTGTGGATCCGGCTTGAGCCCAATTATGAACGTTTCTAAATGTTACAACTGCATCTACTGGTCCAACTGGTGTTAGCTGAGGATCGTTAGCTTCAAAATGGACCCAATTTAGTTTGTCATACACGTTTGGGTATTGCTGCATTTTTTTAATGAACGCTTTTTCTACCTTTACAAAAAAAGGATTTATGCCGTCATTTAATTTATATGAGGCGTATATATAGTTTCCATTTTCTCGAAGAAGAGGGGCTAGGATTTCCGCATACCAGCCATAACCTGGCGTTATTTCGACAACAGATTTTTCAGGTGTAATGTTAAAAAATTCTAAGGTTTCTTTGGGGTGACGATATTTATCTCTCTTTATAAAATTAACATCACGATGCTCACCGGCAAGAACCTTATCAATCAAGTTTTCGTTTGAGAGTGCCGGTTGAGAAAAAATAAAGCCTAAAAATAAATTTAAAAAAAAGATTGTAGTTATTCTCATATTTTTAAAACCATTTATTTCCAGAGCACCATCTTAAATCGTTCTTTATCTATGCCGAAAAAATGAGTTTTCCACTCACTTTGTTCAAAAAAACCTAAAGAATGCCAGTCATCTTTTTGTTCTAGCATTTTTTTTGCCCGTTCGTCCCAATTTTGCTTAATTAGAAACTCTTCCATGTGAATCTTTTTGTTATAGATTTCTTGATAATCAAATCCATCAAATTCCCAGTGCAGCAACTCGAAAACGTTTCCCTCTTCATCACAGTAATCGATTGAAAAATCTAACCCCCATTTTGGACGCATGGCTATTAGCTTATATAACTGAGGAGATTGATGAGCCCATTCTTTTAATTGCAAAAGAGCTTCGCCAGCAAATCCTTTCCTTTCAAACATGACGGCATGATTAATATGCGCACCAGTTGTTTTTGGTGCGTCGTCAGAAAACCATGTTTGTCTTAATGTGATGTGTTCTGAATTCCTATGCACGGTTGTTTTTGCCTGGTTAGCCTCGGCATAGATTTGTTCTAATACGGTAAGGTCATACCCATTCTGATCAAAGAATTGAACAAGTTGATTTGATGGGGTATTAATATCACCTTTAATGGGTTTATCCCAAAAAGGGTTTGGATCAAATTGGCTATCAGTGACGACTAATCTCATAAGTTTACTATTTTTAAAGTCTATGTGATTAGCAAGTCAACAGAATGTTCAAAAAAAGCGTATTTTCTTTCAGAAGTTAATCTTTGCATTAAAATAAAAGACATGAATAAATTAATCGCCAATAGTTTTATCTTTATTATTTTTTGGCCTAGTGTCTTATTAGCTGAGCCTCACTCAAGCCTACAATCTCATTATTGTCATTCTTACCAAGATGTCAGAGATTGCAGTGATAGTTGTATCAACTATTATGAGCGCCAAATTACTTCAGAGGAAGAGATACTCAATCCTTATCAATTCTTTTATCGTTTTCGCTACGATGATATTTCTCAAACCTTGATCGAGCAAAGAGCTAAAACCCTAAAAGGATCAACAAAAAAACCTCATGATCAAGATTTCGAGGATTTTATTACAGTGGATTACTGTTCAGAATTTAGTTTTACAGATATTAACAATTGGACATGTATTGAAGATTTCAATCCAGAAACTAATTTAACCTTTAGGTTGGGGATGCGGCAGGGTAAATTTTATCTAATTAATGAGGAAGCTTTTTTAGATGAAATCAATCAAAAAGAAAGACAAGAAAATTCATTAGTGTTTGAAAAAAATGGCTCTACTTATCTAGAGTGTATGAAATAAAAACTTATTGATCACTGTCATGTCATTAATTTAGAATTTACTCATATCAACTTTAGAATATTACCATGAATAGAATTTTTCTTTTTATCATTACTAATCTTGCAATAGTCTTCATTCTATCTATCACCTTGAGCCTCTTTGGATTTAAGGGATATCTTAATGAAAACGGCATTGACTACCAAGGGTTATTGATCTTTACAGCGTGTTTTGGATTCGGTGGAGCTTTTATTTCTTTGGCCATTTCAAAATGGACTGCAAAACGTATGTCAGGAGCACGGGTCATCACTCAAGCACAGAGTGAAACTGAAAAATGGTTAATGGAAACGGTTGCCAGCCAGGCACAGCGAGCAGGGATAGGGATGCCAGAGGTCGCCATTTTTCCATCGCCTCAATTAAATGCATTTGCTACAGGAATGAATAAGAACAATGCTCTGGTAGCTGTCTCACAAGGACTGTTGAATAATATGTCAAAGGATGAGGTGGAGGCAGTACTAGCCCATGAGGTATCTCATGTCGCAAATGGAGATATGGTGACATTGACTTTAATTCAAGGTGTCGTCAATACATTCGTCATGTTTTTATCTCGGGTGATTGGATACACAGTCGATAAAGTGATCTTTAAAACCCGCAACGGCGTCGGTCCTGGTTTTTATATCACTATGGTCATTGCTGAAATTATTCTTGGCATCCTTGCTTCAATGATTGTGATGTGGTTTTCAAGGCAAAGAGAATTTAGGGCTGATTTCGGAGGCGCGGCATTAACAGATAAGCATAAAATGATTGCTGCCTTATCGCGTCTAAAAAGTTATTACCAACCCTCTGACCTGCCAAACCAGATGAGCGCCCTTGGAGTTTCAGGTACAAAGCAGGCCGGTTTTATGAGATTTTTTTCGAGTCACCCACCTCTCGAGGAACGGATTGAATACCTTCAAAATTTAAATGAGTTAAATTAATGATGAGATTTTTTAAGTTTTTAATAGCGGCCTTATTAATTTATTATGTCGTCTACTATTTATTTTCGCCTTACCAGCAATGTGTTCGGAGTTTTGATGGGAGTTCTATCGCAATTAATGATTTTGATGGATCGCCAGATCAGATCCAAACGCAACGAAGGAAATTACTTAATATTGCTAAAGACGGCCATAAGTTAGAGTGCGCTAATACTCACCAATGGTAAAGAATCAGGTCCCACAAAAAGTTCGATAGCTTTGCTCATAGTTTGGTGAAGACTGCTCTAAATACATTGGATTTTCAGGCATAGAAAAAGGATGCTGGACCACATTGAGCAACTCATGAAACGTTTCTAAATTTCTATTATTAGCATCGTCTAAACTTTGCTCCACCAAATGATTTCTTGGAATCACGCATGGGTTAATAGAATCCATCATCTTTTGACTGCTGTTCATATTCTCTTTACCGATCAAATCTATTCGCTGATTATTCCATTGGACAAAGACCTCATCATGAATCAGAGTGTCTTGAAGTTGATTTAAGTTGTTAAGATTTCTAAATGAGTTAGTAAAGTCAGCCTGGTGTTTTTCCAAAAGACTTAAGAAATCATTAATAAATTTTTCATCTATTTTTGAAGAATCCTCAATACCGATCTTCTTAGCCATTAAACCCACCCAGCAGCTCATATATTTCTCTTTAAATAGTGACAACATGCCCAATGCCTTTTCTTTGGCTATATTGATATCTTCATTAAATAAAATTAAAAGACTTTCAGCAAAACGTGCCAGGTTCCAATGGGCGATGATAGGCTGGTTACAATACGCATAACGCCCATTCCTATCAATGGAGCTAAATACTGTATTTTGTTTGTAACTATTCAAAAAGGCACAAGGTCCATAATCAATGGTTTCGCCGCAGATGGACATATTGTCAGTGTTCATTACACCATGAATAAACCCAACAGACATCCATTGAGCAATCAGTTGTGATTGCAAATCAATAACTCGTAACAACAGTGCCTCGAATTTGTCTCCTTGATTTTTAATGTCAGGAAAATGACGGTCGATTGTATACTCGGCTAGAGCGCGAACATGATCTTTTCCATTCAGGGAAGCAAATTGGAATGTACCCACCCTGATATGACTTTGAGCAACCCGGGTTAACATCGCACCTTTTAATGTTGTTTCTCTAAATACTGGCTGACCTGTGGTGATTACCGATAAGCTTCTAGTAGTTGGTATACCTAAGGCATGAATCGATTCACTGATTAAGTATTCACGAAGCATCGGACCTAGGGCAGCAAATCCATCACCACCGCGCGAGAACTCCGTTGGACCTGACCCTTTTAGTTGAATATCGTATCTTTTTTGATCGGGTGTGAGATGCTCACCAAGTAGCAAGGCTCGGCCGTCACCCAGTTTTACAAAATGCCCAAATTGATGGCCGCAGTAGGCTTGAGCAATTGAGCTTGATCCATGTGGAAGATTGTGCCCGTTTGCGAAAATGTAGTTACTCTCTTTGATGGCGTTTTCATCAAGTCCTAATGAGAGCGCTAGTGAAGAATTAAACATTTGATGCTGAGGATTTTCAAAGGAATATAGCTCAGCTTTTTTCACAAACTCTTTTGGAAGTTGGGAGTAGGTATCACTAAAATTAAAACCAAAAGTAGCAGTCATTTTTTCTTAACAGCCTTCCAAGTGCCACCGTATTGATAAGATTCTTGATATTCATTTTTAATATTTTTTAAACATTTTTCACATAAAAAATACCATGTTTTTGCCATATCATAACGGCAACGATATAAAACGTCGTAATTGGCCATACAAACATGACACTGCTTGTCACGATTTCTCATTTTGTTTACACTTAAGTCATGAAAAAATTAGTCATTTTTTTTATCTTAACAGTTATTGCGACCATCGCGATGCGCCAACTCCCAAACATAGATAATATCTGGTACTTATATTTCTTAGTTTCCTCTTTAACATACCTTCTTGGTATCATTTTATTGTTTAGAATCGTTCACCTTATCTTTATTAAACTAGACTTAATCGGGTCTGACTAAAACAATTTTTAAAAAATATTGAACAAAATCAGGTGTCTACCTATCAGATATCAACTTTTTAAAGAGAGAGTATCTTTTATGGATTACACCAGATATTTAATAGAGTTAAATAATTTAAGAAAACCATCAGTTTGGGATAGACTCAAGACGTCCGTACTTTTCTGGATTTTTGCTCTGATTATTATTAAATTGGCGGCGTGGTTTGTGTATACCTTTAAGGATTTGATTTTTTAATTTATCTAAGATGTGAATTGATCCAACTTTGGATTCGGTCTAACAAACCTACTTTCTTCAAAATACCGTAAATCACCAAATAAATTCCAGCTACAATCAATACAGTCAAAAAAACTTTATCCATCATAGATTACCAATAAATCCTTCACTTTGTTTTTTCCATAGTTTGGCATACAACCCTTTTTTTCTGACTAATTGAGCGTGGGTTCCTTCTTCAATGATCTTGCCATTATCCAGGACGATTAAACGATCCATCATCGAGATAGTCGATAGCCTATGGGCGATTGCAATAACAGTTTTATTTGCCATGAGACTTTGTAAGCTATGTTGAATAATCATCTCCACCTCGGAGTCAAGTGCGCTGGTGGCTTCATCAAGGATTAGAATAGGGGCATTTTTTAATGCCAAGCGAGCAATCGCAATTCTTTGCTTCTGACCACCTGATAACTTTACCCCTCTTTCACCAACATGTGTGCCATAACCAGTGTGGCCATGTTGGTCTTGGAGTTGCATGATGAAATCATGACATTCTGCAACTTTGGCAGCCTTTATAATATCCTCCATCGAGCTATCTGGTTTGCCGTAAGCAATATTTTCCTTAATTGAACGATGAAGTAATGAATTATCCTGAGTGACCACTGAGATCTGGCTTCTCAGGCTGGTTTGTTTTAGGGATTTAATATTTTGATTATTAATTCTGATCCTGCCGTCATCAAGCTCATAAAATCTTAATAGAAGGTTAACTAAAGTAGATTTGCCAGCCCCTGATTTACCCACTAAACCAATTCGCTCATTAGGTTTTATCGTTAAATTGAAGTTATCAAATATTGGGTCTTGGTTATATGCGAATCGAATATTACTGAATTCAATCTGCGGCGTTTTATTAATATTTAGTGGTTTAGCATTTGGACTGTCATTAATAACAATTTTTTTTGAGAGCATATTGTACCCATCTTGAGTCACACCAATATTTTCAAAAAGACTGGCAATCTCCCACATGATCCAGTGAGATATCCCGTTTAGGCGCAAGGACATTGCAGTAGCTGCCCCAACAATACCGATATCAATTGTATTCGTGGTCCATAGGTAAATCGACAATGCTGTGGTTGAAATAATTAAAAAGACACTGAGGGAGTGATTGACTACCTCAATAAGGGTCACCTGTCTCATTTGTTTGTGAACTGTTACCATAAAATCAGACATTGATTTCTTTGCATAATCAGATTCACGTCCAGAGTGAGAAAATAACTTAACCAGGTTAATATTGGTATAAGCGTCAGTAATTCTTCCCGTCATCAATGATCTTGCATCTGCCTGATTTTTTGATAGTTGAATAAGTTTGGGAACGAAAAAAATAAGAGATAATATATATAGTCCTAGCCAGATTAAAAACGGGACAGAAAGCAAGAGAGAAAAGGAACTGACAATACCAATCATGGTAAGGGTGTAAATGACCGCGTAAATTAAGATATCAGTCATGGTAAAAACTAGGTCACGAATGGAGACTGCTGTCTGCATCACTTTGGCTGAAATTCTTCCAGAAAATTCATTGCTGTAAAAATCAAAAGTTTGATTTAATAAATGTTTATGAAACTTCCATCGTAAGATCATCGGAATATTTCCTGCCAATGTTTGGCGTTTTAGGAATGATTGAAATAAAACTAAGATGATGGTAAAAATAAAAATAAAGGCGATGATAAATAACTCACTGCCAAAGTCAGAAATAAATTTTTCAGGACCAGATGACACCATGTTGGTTATTATTAAACCAACGATTAAATACATGCCAGCTTCTATACTAGCAACCAAGGCGGTCAGCAAAGACATTCCGAGGATATATCGTTTAATTCCATTTAAACAATTCCAAATAAAACCATTTAAAGAAAGATTCCCAACTTTCAGATTGTCTTTGGCAAATGGATGAATTAAATTTTCAAATATCCTAAACATCATGGGCTTACCCAGGACTGGGTATTATTTTCAAAATTATGAGTAGCTCGAATATGACCTTGGTCAGACAGTTGTAGTACATCCATTGATTTAAAAGTGAGGTTGATTACAGTAAAACGATTCTGGTCACTAAATTCATAATCATCATGAGCTTTTATTTCTGATTTTGGGGGAGGGTTAATGGTGTAGTCTTTTTGTTGCCTATCATTAATCTTTGACCAATAATGAGATCTATCTATTTCTATATGAGATTTTGATTGGACGCTGATTTGAAGTTTTTTTCTGGGATCCCAAAATAATAAACTACACTCAGGGTGATTTAGAATTTGCCCAACTTTTTGACTTTTTGAGTCAGTAAAGATAACAATACTTTTTTTTTCAAAATCAAATTCTCTCATCACTACAATTCGCTGATAAATATTTTGTTCATCCGTTGAGGCTAAGACGGGATGTCGAAAAAATGATTTACGGTCCACAACCCCACGTTGAATGTGCTTAATTGCATTATCTATAAAGTTAACTAAATTCATTTGAATATTTGGCTGTTAATCCTTATTAATGTTCATTTATTTTAAAGATAAAAATAACTTTTTTTTATTTTAAGAGTCCATAAGTTTTTAAATGTAAAAAACAATGAAAATAACGGTTTTGTTTGATGGGAAGTGCGGCGTTTGCTCAAAAGAGATATCTTTTTACAAAAGGCTATCTCCATTATGTAAATTCATTTGGCAGGATGTCAATACAATTAATTCCAAAGAAAAATATAATATTGAGCTTCACGCAGCGTTAAAACATCTCCATGTGATTGAAAATGAAAATGTTTTTATTGGCGTCGATGCTTTTGCCAGGATATGGAAAAACATTAAATACTTTAAATTTTTGTCTTTTCTTATCCAGCTCCCTTTAATTTACTCGTTAGCAAAGCATTTTTATAACATCTTTGCTGAGTATAGATTTAAACGACTTAAACATTGCCAGATTTTAGAAAAGGAAACTTTGTGAAATTTTTTTTCATGCTTATTTTGTTTGTATTGTTAACAAGCTGTTCAACAGCTTATAAGGAACCTGTGGTTCTCATGGACCAGGCTTACCTTAATTGTGAAACCTTGCACAGTGAATTTATAGATGTATTTGAATGCATCCAGTCGGATGAAACCACAAAGAATCTAAAGACAGATGAAGTAGACTTGCTCCTTCTAAAAGGGGAGCAGTTAAAAGAACAAATTAACCAGGGCAAGTTGTCCTCTATTGATGCAAAGTTTGAATGGAAAAAGTTAATTTTTGATATCAAACAACAGTTATCAGAATTACGGTACAGAAGAATGTATGATTCTATGTGCCGTGTGAATTATCGTGGATATTGTCGTCGATGGTAATTAATGCGACCTAAGATAAATATTGTCTGGCTTAAACGTGATTTGAGATTGCAAGATCATGAGCCACTCTATAGAGCACAAGAAGATAACATCCCTTTTATCTTGCTGTATATTTATGAACCATCCTTAATTTCAGACCCTCACTACGACAAACGCCATTTGAGATTTATTCAAGAGTCCCTTGCAGATATCCAGGTAGAGTTAGCTAAAACTCAAAATAAACTTTCAATTGCCTATGGCGAAGCAGTCGATATTTTTAATGAATTATCAAATCGCTTTGACATTCAAAATGTGTTTAGCCATGAGGAAACAGGATTAAAAGTTACTTTTGATAGGGATAGAAATGTAGCTAATTTTTTTAAAAGACAAAATATAACCTGGATGGAGTCTCAATCAAATGCAGTTATTAGAGGTCTTCAGGACAGGAAGACCTGGGATAAAGCATGGGCAAGATTTATGCGAGATAAGGTCATCAAGATCAATCCTCAAAAATTAAATACAATTGAAATTGACTTTGGTGAGCTAAATCTTCCATCATTTGAAGTGGATAGTAATTTTCAAAAAGGAGGGATGGTCGAAGCACAATTAACCCTTGAAGATTTTTTTTCAACCCGAGGTCAGGATTACTATAAGTTTATTTCTAAGCCCCACAATAGCAGAAGCAGTTGCTCAAGGATGTCGGCATATATCGCATATGGAAACATCAGCATCCGTCAAATCTATCAAAAAATTTTAGAGAATTGGAATCGGGTGGGATGGAGAAAATCCATGGCCGCATTGTCTTCAAGAATTCATTGGCATTGTCATTTTATACAAAAGTTTGAGAGCGAGTGTCGTATAGAAAATGAAACAATTAATAAAGGATATCAAAACTTTCCATACCTTGTGGAAGATGAGGAGCATGCAGACTTCACTTCTTGGCTAAATGGAACCACTGGCTTCCCTTTAATAGATGCATCAATGAGAGCTTTAAGGTATTCAGGCTACGTCAATTTCAGAAGTAGGGCGATGGTGGTGAGTTTTGCGTGTCACTATTTAAGGATTCATTGGAAATTAGTGGCCAGAGCTCTAGCGCGACTCTTCCTTGATTTTGAACCAGGTATTCACTACCCACAGATTCAAATGCAGGCTGGAGTTACCGGCATCAATACGATACGCATATACAATCCAAAAAAACAGGCGATGGATCATGATCCAGAAGCAACATTTATAAAAACGTGGATACCGGAACTCACCTCTCATCAACCTGAATATATTATAAATTTACCGCTTCAATCCAATGATTTATTTTCAAATGAGTCAAATTACCCTCAAGCTCAATATAATTTTCAAGAACGTATTAGAGACTCCAAAGAATTGCTTTGGCAATGGAAAAAAAGTATTTATGTTAAACAAAATAATGCAAAAATTTTAGCAAAACATGTCAGGCCGCAATAAAAAAAGGACCCTTGGGTCCTTTTTTTTTGATAGATCAACAAATCCAATTATTTTTTTGGATAGTATTTAGTTGGGTCTTCGTACTCAATTTTTTTTGGCTCTTCAGCAGGCTTATCTTGTTCAGCTTTAGCTTCTTCTTTTGCGTCGCCGTGGTCATGATCACCATGGTTATCCGCAACTAGAATAGCTCTTTCAGCTTTATCTTTGTCGCCTTCTTTTTCGTCACCAGCTACAAAAAAGCCTCTTTCAGCTTTATCTTTGTCGCCTTCTTTTTCGTCACCAGCTACAAAAAAGCCTCTTTCAGCTTTATCTTTGTCGCCTTTTGTATCAGTTTCAACAGCAGCAAAAGCTGATAGAGATAAAGTTGAAGCAACTAGAGCTGCTAGTAATTTTGAATACATATCTAACCTTTCATGATTTAAAAGTTTTAAAGATTAACAGATTGAAATGACATTGCAATGTTCAATTTATTTTGATTTTTGAATCATTATGGTGAATTGCTTGTCACAAATATGTGCAATAAGTAAATTTATTAAAAGAAATACTTTAAAAATCAATTACTTATAAATTTTTAGCACTGGTACAAAAATTGCATTAGCTAAAGTTAAGGAGAAACGAAATGTTTAATTTTTTTAGCTTAACCTATTGGCTTAACTTTGCAGAGTTATCCCAGACGCAATTTTTTGTCTTATTGTTTATATTGTTTGTTATATATGATGTGAGCTTTCCAAAGAAAGCAAAAGTTAGCAAATAATCAACTAATAAATATACAGAATATTTGTTATGATCTCATCTGAGTTCAATGGACTATTTTAGATGAGTATATTCAAAAAAATCTACACCAAAACAATTGAGTTATCTGCTAAACCAGCAGCATCATTTTATCTTTTTCTTTTGAGCTTCACTGAGGCCTCCTTTTTTGTTGTTCCTCCTGATGTGATGTTGGCACCAATGTGCTTAGCCCAGCCTAAAAAAATTTGGAAACTAACTTTAATTGCTATTCTTGGATCAGTGCTTGGCGGCGCCCTTGGGTATTTTATTGGGATGTTTGGATTTAATCTTGTGCAACCTTATATTGAACAATACGGTTATCAAAGCCATTATGATCTTGCCCTAGAATGGTTTGCTGATTGGGGATTTTGGGCCATTTTTATTGCCGCAGTGACGCCAATTCCATATAAGATTTTTACTATTGCTGCTGGGGTCTTAATGATGAATTTACCTCTTTTTCTAATCGCTTCCTTTTTGGGAAGAGGGTTGAGGCTATTTGGAGTCGCTTGTTTTGTAAAATTCTTTGGGGAGCGAGTGGATTACTTTATTCAGCGATATATTAATCAGCTTGGATGGTTCATAACTTTCATTATTGGCATAGTGATTATTTTTGAATTTTTAAAGAATTAAATTCGCTTGCTTAATATTTATACCTGTCTATAATGGCGCAACTAATTGATTGTCTTGATTTTTTTATGAGAGCCAGTCTGTTCATAAATAATTAAAAGGATTGTCATGTCTTTTTCTAATTTTGGTTTCATTCCACCTATAGTTAAGGCCATCAGTCATATCAATTATTCCAACCCAACTCCCATTCAAGAGCAATGTATTCCTGTTGTTTTATCAGGAAGAGATGTATTAGCCTCGGCACAAACTGGCACAGGCAAGACAGCTGCATTTTGCCTACCCTTGTTGGATTTGGTGGCAAACAAGCCAAAACACAAACACAAGAGAAATATTAGTCCCGATGTTCTGATATTGTCTCCTACGCGTGAACTAGCGACTCAGATTGAACAAGAATTAAAGCGATTTAGCCACTTTATGGACACAAATATTGTTGCTGTTGTAGGCGGCGTGTCTTATAAGTTGCAAAATAAATTATTAAAATCTAATGTAAATTTTTTAGTGGCCACACCGGGCCGTTTGATGGATTTGGTGAGACAAAGAAAAATTAATCTAAAGCATATTGATACACTTGTGATTGATGAAGCAGATCGTATGTTGGACATGGGTTTTATTTCTGACATTAAAAAGATTTTTGAATCAACATCCCAAGATCAGCAAGTATTGATGTTTACCGCTACATTAAACAAACAAATTGAAAAAATTACGCAACAGTTTTTAAAAGATCCACAACGAATTGCAATTGAACAGGAAAATAAATCAAATACAAATATTCAACAGATAGCTTATCCAGTCGCAGACTATAACCAGAAAAAATTAGTGTTGGTGGATGTGCTTAATGAGGCTGATCTTAATCAGGCTATTATTTTTACAGCTACAAAACGAGAGGCGGATCGCCTTTCAGATGAATTATATTTAATGAACCATCGATCAAAAACTTTACATGGGGATATGAGCCAAAGAGAACGAACACGCACCATCAATCGTTTTAAGAATAATGAAATCCAAATTCTGGTGGCAACTGATGTCGCTGCAAGAGGGATTGACGTTGATGACATCACTCATGTCATTAACTTTGACTTACCAAGGCAGGTTGAAGATTATATTCATCGAATTGGCCGTACAGGTAGGGCGGAGAGAAAAGGGAAGGCTATTAGTCTGATCGTCGATAAAGAAAAATTTATGCTTCAGAAGATTGAAAAGTACGCAAACATCAAAATCGAGATCATTAAATCCACCCATAGCACCTCTAATGTTTCCTTGGTCTATAAGAAAAAAGAGAGCGGCTTTAAAAAGAAACGAAGATCTTCGGCTGGTGGAAAAAAGAACGATAAATTTACTGCTTCAAGTAAACGAAAAAAACCAGGATTTAAGGCTGACGCAAAAACAAAAGCAAAACCAAGAAGAAGGCCAGTTAAAAAAAATATTAAGCCACAAGCTACAACTTCTTAATTTTTTTATTTACTCTTCTTAAAATAAATTTTTGAAAAATATTGGGTTTTTGATTTTTGAAATATTTTCTTAAAAAATAACTGATATCTTGTGCATCCATATATTCTCTTGCGTATTTTAAGAACGCATAGAGATCTCTGATTGATGCTTGAAAAGAGAAAAATCGTTTCTTCATTTTTTCAAGATCAATTAAGACTATATCCTCATTCACTTTATTGAGATAGATGTGTTTTGGAACCGGATAGGTGTGTTGAACATTATGCTTATGCATATCGCGAAATGTCTTGGCAATTCTATTTAAATCAGTTTTTGAAAATAATTTCTTTTTTTCTATTATTTTTTGCAAAGATTGATTATTTTTATTTAGATCTCGTGTCACCAGAACACACTGATTATCTCGAATACCAAAAAATATAACTTCTAAAGTTGGGATCTTGTGATTAATGAGATATTGGATATTTTGAAATTCTCTTAAAAATGTTGGCTGTCCTGAAATGGGATGTCTAATACTTTTAAAGTTATGGTTTTCTTGTTTTTTTATGAAGAATAAATCTTCCCCAACCTTTTTTGTAATGACCCCACTCCATCCATTCCGCCTAGTATTTAATGGCTCGAACCAGTTATTAGGCAGACTCCAAAAACTTTCAAAATCAATTAGTTGATTTTTTTGAAGTAATTTTTTCCATTTTGGATTTACATACTCATACATAGGTTATTTTTCAGGAAATTCTAAAGAGACTCTTCCAATTTTTTGGGATCGGTAATCTTGCAAAATAATAACTGCCGATTTTCTTAAATCAGGATTGTTACCCTTAAGAAGCATGTGTTTTTTTATGGCAATGGCCTCAATAATATTTTCGGATGGTTGATTAATGATGGTTGCATCAAGCTCATATCGATCGATTAAACTCTGTGAGTAATTTTTTTTCAAACAATCGAGCAAATATAGTGCCGCTTCAGTTTCATCATAGGCATTGATTCCGATAATGTTTGAGGCAGCTAAATAGTTACCTTGGATTTCACTTTCAATTTTATGCCACATTAAACCTGGGGTATCGGTTAAAACAAAATCATTATCAACAATAATTCGTTGTTGCATTTGGGTGACCGCAGGAACATCCCCAGTTTTTGCAATCTTTTTTTGCGTTAATAGATTAATGAGGGAGGATTTGCCAACGTTTGGGATACCAATAATGATAGCTCGAACAGGCTTGACGCTTGTTCCTCGGTGAGGCACAAGCTTCATGCACGCATTTTTTATGTCAATTTTATTTTTTTTATTTTTAGCTGATACGGCAAGTGCCGTAATATTTGTCTCTTTTTCAAAAAAATTAATCCATTGTTGAGTGACTTTTTCATCTGCAATATCAGACTTATTCAGTAATTTTAGATGCGGCTTAGCACGATTTTTAATAATTTGATTTAACATCGGATTTTCAGATGACTGAGGCAGTCTCGCATCTACCACTTCAATGACAAGATCGTTGTATCTAAGATTTTTTTCAAAATCTTTTTTTGCTTTGGTCATGTGACCAGGAAACCATTGAACTGCCATATTATCCCTCTGTAGTTAAGCTTATTATAATGTAAACTTAAACGCATGGAAAAAACCTACGAGATAAGAGCTGATCAATCAATTGAGCTATTAAAAGAGCTTCATATTTTGACTCGCGATCAAAAGCTCAATCAAGATTCTAGAAGAAAATTAAAGCAAATTTACCATCTTGCAAACTTTATAGAACCCATTATTCAAACATATGAAAATAAGCCATTTACCTTAATTGATCATGGGGCAGGGAAGTCTTATCTGGGATTTATTTTGTATGATCTCATCATCAAAAACACATTGGGCAAAATTATAGGGGTTGAAATCAATGAGGAGTTGGTAAAAAAATCAAACCAATTGATGCAGAAATTTAAATTTTCAAATATGTCATTTATGTCACAAGATATTGCTTCCAGTAACGAGACAATTAAAAATGCTGAAATTGTTACTGCTCTGCATGCTTGCGATACTGCTACAGATGACGCGATTGATTTTGCATTACAAAAAAATGTAGATTGGGTTGTGATCATTCCTTGTTGTCAGGCTGAGGTGTATCAACACTTGAAAAAAAATAAATCTAATAATCTCAATCATCATTTAGTTGAACTGTATCGCCATGGGGTTCACTCAAGGGAATTTGGAAGTATGTTATCAAACGTACTGCGGTGCCTAAAGCTCGAATATTATGGTTTTAAAGTTACGGTGACAGAGCTGGTTGGCTGGGAACATTCTATGAAAAATGAAATCATAATAGCTGAGAATATCAAGCAAAAGAAGCCATCTGCAGGTGCCCGTATTGAAAAATTATTGGCTGATTTTGACTTATCAGAGTTACAATCTCGATTCTTAAATATTTAAATAACTCACGGGAGATCATCTTGAACAAATATCTTTTTTTATTCTGTTTATTAATTAACTCAGTATTCGCTAATGACTTTACAGGGACATACCAATGTGAAGGAAATGATGGGAGTGAGGGGGCATATCAAGGTGAAATTATAATGAAAAAAATCCCTGAATTCAGCAAAGATAATTATGCGAGTTATGACTTTGTATTAAAGGTTCCAGGTTTTGGTGATTATAATGGATTTGCATCGGCGAATGGTCTTGACGTGGCTGTTTATTTCGCATTGGATGATCGAAAAAACGAAGATTATGGCGTAGGAATTGCTAAATTTAAAC
>MDSZ01132439.1_pt1 | contig 23962 bp, 14 predicted proteins | sample 811201 | NCBI WGS metagenome assembly MDSZ01 (sample SAMN05326647, study PRJNA326480) | marine metagenome | isolation source: seawater | place: Indian Ocean: North | collected 2010
AAAAAAAACGCCTCTCTCTCTCTCTCTCTCTCTCTCTCTCTCTCTCTCTCTCTCTCTCTCTCTCTCGCGTATCGCTGAGTAGCACAGCAGAAGTTTGCAGCTTTTGTTGTTCGGATTTCTTCGTCATAGCCTTTCTCTAAACGTAGAGCTCTCGCAGAGGAGTGATGAGTGCTCTTTTATTATCGAAACGCTTTGAAAAACTCGAGAAACACCCACAAATTTTTTCGCCCACCCCATGTCGCATGTGAAAAGTTTTTCCCGAAAGAGGGACTTCTGAGAGTTCTTCTTCAGTCTTCACACCACTTGCTTTGGGTGTGTCGCAGATATCTCCTCCTCGCGATTTGAAAAGACACGCCTTGAACGCAGAAAGAGAGAAAAACGGGTGCTGAATAATAGTAGGCCGCGCGCGGTTATCTTGCGTATTTATTCAGCGATTGATTTACGAGTTTGCGGGGTCGTTTGAAAGAGAGAGGATATTTCTTTGAGTCGACATATATATATAGATATAGATAGATATCGTTGACCGTCGTCTTTTCGCATCGCGGATTCATTCGCATTTGAAAAGAAAGCTAGATTCTGAAAGCTGATAGGGTATTCTTTCGTGGCTTACTTTCTTTGCGAAGTTTCAAAAGCGAGAGTGCGCGTAATCGGCGCGTCAACACAGCGCGTCTATTTATTTTTTTACTCAGAAAAAGTGTCCATTCATTTTTCTTCTTTTTTAATCACGCGCGCAATATCAAGGTAGAGGAAATGGTTCGGGGCTTGGTTCCATTGCGAGGTTGTGATGACGTGTATTTCTTGGTGAGGGATAAAATTGCTTGGAATATGGATGGTTCGGTAGATGCGAGACCTCGTTTCGGTGGAAGTTGGATTAGATTTTGGGAAATGAAAACTGGGAAGAATGCCAAACGATGTTCGTTCGTGAAGTGTAAGGCTTGGGCAGAAGATGGGGGTCACGTATGGATTGCTGGTGGAAATGGGGCTTATATCGCTCCCATATGTAAGAGGTGCAACTGTTGTGAAAACGAGACGCGCGTGCAGGGGAGTGGGTCTCAATTAAAACATGGTACAGAAGTTGTTTTGGTTGCTTATACTCAGGGCATGCGCAGCGCCGACCGAAGAATTGCTCCTCGCGAAAGCGAAGGCGAAGACGGCTACGAGCGAGAGTGCAGAAGCTGTGGAGTTGACATCTCCAATCGGCCGCCCAACTTTACCCAGTGCTATACGTGCTGGCGGGGCGGCAGACGCGGCAGAGGCAGGAGATGGAAGGCGGTGAACTGAAGAGACAAAGAAGAGAGTAGTAGTAGTATCCAAGTGACTCAAGGTGATAATGCTCCTCTACTCGTTCAGGACTCTGTGGGTGCCCAAATATTTTTTGTGTTGGTGTTGTTGTGTGTGTCTTTTTTCTCTCGTCTTTTTTTTCTTTTTTTTTTTTCGTCTTTTTTTCTTCTTCAAAATTCTTCCAAAAAAAGTTTTCTTCTTCCGCTTCTTTTTTAGAGTGGTGGTACTACTACACACGTTCGACTTTGCGACTTTGAGAGAGAAGAAGACCACGCGGAACACACACACCGTTGTTACGCGACGAAAGGAGCACGTAAGTGGTATAGCATTCTTTCTTTCTTTCTTTTTTCTATAGGACGACGACGAGAGGATGGGGTCGACGAAGAAGACGTCGAAGCGCACGAAGCACTTCCAGAAGCATCACTTGTCGTCGGCGCTGTCGAACCGCCGCCGGCACAGGAAGATTTCGAGCCGAGCGTCGAAGAAGGCGAGAGACGAAGAGGCGCGGCTGAGAAGAGACATCGAGGAGGAAGAAGAGGAGGAAGAAGAGGAGGAGGAGGAAACGACGAGGACGAGAGGATTCGCGGACGCGAGGACGAAAGGGCGCGACGATGGTGATGATGATGATGATGCAAAAGGGAAAAAGAAGAAGAAAGAATTGGAAGAGATGGACATCGACGAGTTTTTGGACGCCAGCGATGAGGACGAGGACGACGACGAGGACGAGGAGGTAATGGTGGACGCCAGCGATGAGGACGAGGACGAGGACGAGGAAAGCGACGAGGAGGAAACGACGAAAGAGGAAATGAAGAAACACAAGAAACAGTTAGAGTCTTTGAAAGACATGGATCCTGAATTTTACGAGTATTTGCAACGGGAGGATAAAGAGTTATTGGAGTTTGATGATGACGACGACGATTCAGACGACAATGAAGAGGAGGAGGAGGAGGAGCTGGAGCTGGACGAGGAAGACGACGATTTCGAGGAAGACGAAGCCTCCAAACGCGCCAAGAAGAAGCAAAAGAAATCGGAAAACAGGCAAACGGGGAAGACGTTGACTTCCGCACTCGTGAAAAAATTGTGCAAAAATGCCGAAGGTGGAAAGGCATTGGGAGCTGCGAAACATTTGTTCACCGCGTATAGGGCGGCGTGTCACTACGGGGACGAGGAGAATGAAAACGACCAAACGATGTTAAAGTTGGCCAGCTCGAGTGCGTTTAACGATTTGGTGCAGTTTGTGTTAGCAGAGGCGGATGATATTTTCAGAGGCTTGTTGGGCGACAAACCGGCAAAATCGACGCAAGAGCAATACGATTATGAGCCGACGAAATCTAACAGGTGGAAGAAAGTTGAGCCAGTCGTGAAGTCATACATCGGGAACACCCTGCATTTGCTCGGACAGTTGACGGATGCGTCGATGACATCTTTGGTTTTGAGACGGTTGGCGGCGTCCGTGGCATTTTTGAAACCATTTGAAAGGCTAACAAAACGCGTGACAAGAACGACGTTGATGTGTTTTTCGAGCGGGGAACCGAAGTTGAGAATAAGCGCGATTGTTTTATTGAGAGCGATTGCAGCAACGTGTCCAGGACCGGCGTTGGAGAGAGCGGTGAAAGGTGTGTACCGAGCGTACGCGAGCAACGCAAAGTTTATGAATGCGAATTCGGCGGAGAATATCGCATTTATGAGCGCATGCGTGGTGGAAATGTTTGGCATCGATCAAAATCAATCGTATGGGTTAGCATTTGCGTACATCAGACAACTCGCGACGTTACTAAGAAATGCCTTGGCGCAAAAAACAAAAGATGCGTTCAAGTCAGTGTATTGCTGGCAATACATAAACTGCTTGGAATGTTTTGAACGAATATTAACAGCGCACGCGTCAAATAGAGATTATAGTGGTTCTGGCGAGCATACAAAAGACGGGTCGACTTCGATTTTACGACCATTGGCATACCCAGTGCAACAAATTGCACTCGGTGCGGCGAGGGTGTTGCCTTCCGCGCGATACGCACCGCTTCGCATTCGTCTTTTGAAAATTCTTAACAGGCTTTCAAGGTCGGCAGAGACGTTTGCACCCGTCGCGCCACTCGCGTTGGAACTGTTGAACTTTTCCGAGCTGTATAAAGCGCCAATGTCAACGAAAGCGCCTAGTCCAGATTTTACACTTGCTTTGAGAGTTTCCAAAACTGAGTTGCGCTCGCCGGCTGTTCAGGATGTCATCGTCGAATCCGCATTTGAGGAACTTGGCGAACATCTTGAGCAACACGCATATTCTGTCGCGTTTCCAGAGATTTCTCACGCCGTGACGAGAGAGTTGAAACGTTTCAATAAGAAAACAACTGTTGGTAGATTTAAGAAACAAGCGAAGCAAATGCTGGACGCGATTGAACGCAATGCAGATTACATCGAAAGAAAAAGAGACGACGACGCGGATTTCGCGCCGAAAGATATCGAAAAGGCGAAAAGTTTTTTGCAAGAGGAGAAGACAGAAGGAAAAGCACCGATAACAAGGTACGTGAAACAATTAAGAGAGAGAGGAAAGCAAAGACGCGCGGCCATGCAAGCCATGGATGTGTCGATTCGCTCAAACAAATCGCGCAATGATGAGTCCTCTTCGGAAGAAGAAGATGATGATGATGCCGACGACGACAACGACGACGACGACGACGAAGATGGTAACAAAAGAGGAATCGACGAAGAGGACGACAGTGAAGATGACGGAGATAGTGGAGATGATGATGACGACGACGACGACGAAGTAATCGACGGGGATGAAGCGTTTAAGGAAATGAAGGAACGCAAGCGCAAGTCGGGTGTCGACGAAGAAGACTTGTATGTCGGAAAGGAAGATTTGGTCAAAGAATTGGAGCTCTCCTCGGACGAGGAGGACGAGGAGAACGTCAAACCGGCGCCAAAGAAGGCAAAGGGCGGTAAGAAATAATTAGCACTGGTTGTAACAGGTACCATACCACGTACTGGTAGTTATGAATACAATAGGCACAAAATGGTTATATAAAATAGACGTGATGCCTGGGTACCACACCAGGTAATAACTATAATATTATACAAAGTCCTGCCTCCCAAACAAGCAGTTTATGTTAAATGTGTAATTAACTGTTGTCCGTGCTTTTCTTGAGTTCGTCAGATTTCGTTCTCGCATCCACAACTCCCCGCCCCGTCAAATTCATCAGCAGGCTCGCGTACTGCGCAGCTTGGGCCGATTTGCCATCTTGTTGTTGTTGTTGTTGTAGTTGTTGTTGTTGTTGTTGTTGTTGTTGTTGTTGTTGAAGTAGTAACAGTTGCTGTTGAAGTTGAAGTTGTTGAAGTTGTTGTTGCATCATAGGCGCGCCGCCCAAGTCATTCATCCATTGCGCAACCGCCGCTTGCTGCGCTTGCTGCATGACAAGCATGCTAGCTTCAGGCGCAGATGTGGCTTGAGTGTTGATGTTATTTCCCATAGAGTCGACACCGGTTCCTCCAGAGCCGCCCGAGGTTCCACTCACCGTGGTTTTTTTCCCGTTGCTGTTATCGTTGGTCTCACTCGGCGATTTCTCAATCGTTGCCGAAGAAGACATGGTTTGCAATATTGCATTTGCCTCCATGGTAGCCTGGGATGTTACAATAGGCAGTTGCTCTTGCACGAGCGAATTTACGTCTGCTTGTGTCATACCATGCTCGACCGACGCCATAGCAATGGTTGAAATAGCCGTACCAATTCGCCAACCAGTCATTTTGGCCAACGTAACAACACGTTCAGAAATATCCGCACCGGGCGAATCACCGTGAATCATTTTCGCATTTCTAGCGATTTCTTCGCCAACTCTTGCGGCAGCGAATCCAACGAGAGATGCAGCCATATTGACGTCGTATCCAGCGACGGAAGAAAGCAATTGAGCAACGTGAGCATCTGCATTGGCAGCGCTGTGCATGCCTGCCAGTTTCGCCGTGTCCGCGTTGGCTGACTGACTCCCAATCGAACTGAATCCACCACCTACACCATTACGAGCAGCTGCAGCGATTTGTGCGGCCTGGACGCTCGCAAAGTTAAACGGAAGCTGATTGCCAACCATCTGGTTGGGAAGCAAACCTTGCTGACCAGCGACTGCTGCTGCAGCCGTGAAATTTGGTTGTTGCATGGATGCTGCTCCGTGACTTTCAGGTGTAGTACCTGCTGCGCTCGCGAGTCCGGCTAAACTAGCGGCGGCATTCATGACGGGACTCTCGGTGTTATTTCCACCACCTGCTCCGCCGCTACCACCACCACTAGCGTGGTGTGCACTTGGGTTGCCTCGATCCTTGCGTCGACCAGAACCTTTTGGAAGGTTGCGCTGTGTGCCACCTTCTGTCCAATATCGCTGACACGAGCGGCAGTAATATCGAGGTTGTGATAAGAGACCGTTGTTATAGTAGCAGAAACGAGTTTCGTTCGAGTGGCATCTCGCGCATGGGCGATGGTTATTCGCATCTGCGCGACCGGCTATGTTCTGTTCTCTTTCGAGCTCCTTCTGCGTCTTTTGCGGTTGTTTTGGCTTTGGTTGCTGTGGTAGCATGTTTTGCTGTGCGGTATTATCCGTTGCCGGTATCATCGGCACGTCTCCGTTTGCATCCAGAGAGTCGGGATCTTCTTCGTCCTTGACATCTTTACCCGTCGCTATTTCTGCCTTGACCTGTGCGTCACGATCCTTATCCATCTCGTCGCTCGCGTCTCCTTCTTTCGGCATCTGAATGTTCAAAGTCGTCTCGGCTCCAGACCCGCCGCTACCAGCGTTTCCAGATCCTCCGGAACCTTCTCGACTACCACCAGAATTCACGTGAGGCGAAGTTTCTCTCTGATTAGGTTCTTCCGAATTCTTCCCAGAACCACCAGCAGAACCTTGGTGTTCTTCAGAATCTGTATCTTTCTCGTTGCAGGTATCGTTGTCCTTGTCCTCGTCCTCGTCCACGTTGGTCACATCTCCCATTCCACGACGCGACGGCGAGTACCTTGTTTCGGTTTGATTTCTTCTCGAGCGTTCAGATCTTCGTCTGGAACGATTTTTATCGTCTGGATTTTCCAACACAGTCGTATCTTTCCTGTTCGTCGCATCTTCATTCGACACGCCGCCGGTATTTTCATTGCCAGCGGAGGCGGTATCGCCGTCGTTGAAGTGTGCCCTTTTCGACTTGTCGCCTCCTCCCACGTTGCGTTCGTTACTGCCGTACTTTTCCAAATCGTTTTCCGATGGTGCCGACGTGTTATCCCCAGAATGCGCCGCTTCAGCTTTGTTGCCTCGTAAACCCGGGCTCGCCGCACGCTTATGCTGATTGTTCTCATCGTCGTTTTCTTCCTCTTTTAACTTATCGATTTGATCTTGTTTCTTGCCTTTTCCAGCCTTTGCGGACTTCTCGCCAAATCCTTTTGATTGTGTTTGTCCTTTTTCATCGCTTGATGTTCCGTTATCGATTTCGTTGCTCCCTTTGTTTCGAGTATCCGTACCTTCGTTTGAGCCGCCTCGGCCTCCACTCCCTCCTCCATCTGTGGTTGGATCCGATCCTCCGGAACCTCCGTCGCTGTTTCCTCTCTCTGCGATCGCTGCTAAAATCTTTGTGCTGTTATTGTTGTTATTGTTTTCGGCTTTTAAGTCCAATCCAGAAGGTAAACTCGAGGCAAACATAATCGCAGATGTCTCCATCGCGTCTCGAATCTTTGTCAACGTCGCCGGCTTTTCGATGTATCCATCAAACATAACCGAATGCCCAGCTTCGGCCGATGACTCGCACAAACTCAAAACCTCTTCGTGTTTCAACGCCGTCACCGCGATGACTTTAATCGGCTCTTCCTCCTCGTACCCAGGCTTTAAATTATCTCTGCGAACCTTATCGTGCTTTCTGATCTTGGCGAGCGTTTCTACCCCGTTTTCTTGCGGCATCATGATGTCCAATAAAATGCATTGCACTTCTCCTTGTCTCTCGTCGATGTATTCAATCGCTTCTTTCCCGCTCGTCGCCATCGGCGAGTCTTTAAACCCGAGCTGCTCGAGCTGGTTCGTCGTTACCTGTGATACAAGCGAGAGAGAGAGGAAGAAAGAAAGAGAGGGAGGGAATATGTCAGGAGAAAAAAATACGACTCGTTATCCTTTCCGAAAAGACACGGCACACGTGGCAAAGGCACTTTTCTTTTTTGTTCGAGCGCTCTTTCCTTTCGTCGCGAACGAAACGATAACGATGGAAAACGTACCCGTCTGCACAAGCCGATGTCGTCCACGACTAAAATCTTCTTCGACGTGTTGTTTTTGTTGTGCTCGGCGTGGTGGCGTTGTTTCATTTTTTCCTCGTCGTGTAACCTCTTTTGTTGCTGCTTGTTTTTGGCCGCCGTCGACGCTTTACGCCCAGAGGCGGAGCGACCGGAGAGCTCGTCCAACGAGGGGAAACGCCCTTGTTCTCTGAGTTTTTCCAAGGCGGCGGTGACCTGAGACAAAAGAAACGGGCGATGTCAGTGACGATGCATTTGAATTCGACGAGAAAGCGACCGCGTTCCGTTCGCGTCGTCGCCGCGCGCGTCGAAACCGAAATCGCAAAGCGACAAAAATTTTCATTCCCTTGTACGAGAGAGCGATAAAAGCGACGCACTTTTTCTCGGGTAAAGAAACCGCTGTGATTTATGTCCACTATGTTCTCGAGCGGTTTCATTTCCGCGATTTCTCCGGCACCAATCGCGCGCAATAATTTTCCTAAATCCGACGTCCTCACTTTACTCGGGGACCCTTCCACGGACAACAGGCGAAACGCGCCGGATAATTCGGTTTCGAATTCCGAATTTGCCCGTTCGGACGTGGCAAAGGCGACGTCTTCATCGTGGGACGACGGCAATGTTTTTTTCTGCGCCGCAGCGCCGCTCCGTCGAGTCGGCGGCATCGCGACCGCAAAAAAGGTCGTTTAGCGCTATCTAAACGTTCGTCGCTTTTTTCTTCGCGCGCGTCGCTCTTCCTTCTTCGGGCGGTACTGGTTGTTTCTGCGTCCGTCAGCGCGCGCGTCGCCGAAGAATTCGATAGTGGCGTCTTTTTTTTTGTTTTGCCCTTCTTTTTTTGGCGCTTTTGGCGCTTTTTTCCCTCTCTTGGGGAGATTTTGACCTCGTGTTTTCGGCTCTTTTTCAACGCCGCCCTCGTTTTTTTTTCGTGGTTTTTTGTGCTCCCCAAAAACAGGGGTTTCTGCGGTCCACAAACGAGCTCAATGAAGAAGGAAAAGACGCCTCTCACAAAACACACGGTCTCTTTTCTTTTTTTGTTGTGTTTTTTTTTCTCTGTTGTGTGTCGAAAGCGGTTTATTCTTCCAGACGACCTCTTTTTGAAAGAGGAGAAGAACCTCTCAAACATCGAACACTCTTTCTCTTTCTTTCTCACACGTCGTCGAATCAAACGAGCGCGCGCAAAGCACGAAAAAAAAAGACCGTGCTTGCTTTGCGTCGTCCGTTTTGTCGCCGCCTCTAAAAAAGACATCCCCCATCAGAGTAAAGTCCCCGACGACACCCGGCGACCACAAAGAGAGAGGACACGACGACAACAGACGACGACGACGACAACAACAACAAACGACGCGCTTTGGCGAAAGGAGCGGCGGCACTTTTGGACGACGACGACGACGACGACGACGACAACGGGGCAACAAAAATGAATCCTTTACGCGCGAACGACGATGCGCTGAAACAGATCATGCGGCGAGTGTTCGAGGAAATCAAACCGTTCGTGACGCGACACGAACCGGACGTTCCGGAGGAAGATTTACCGGAATTGTCGAGAACGCGAGATTTATCCAAGGCTGATTTTACGGTGCAGTGGAGTCGATTTTGCGCGAAGAGGAAGGTGAATCCAGCGGAGTACGTTAAGAATCTCTCGGAAACTATTCAAAGACAAATCGAAGAAGACGGGAACCGCGACGGGTTCATCAAGTCCGTCCAAGGTGTTGGACCGTACATGAATATCTTTGTGAAGAGACAAAAAGTATTTAAACTGGCGATTAACGCCATCATCGAGCAAGGCACGAAGTATGGGTGCACAAACGCCGGTCAAGGGAAAAAAGTTATCATTGAACACACGTCGAGCAACCCGAACGCGCCATTGCACATTGGCAACTTGAGAAACGTGATGATTGGCGCGCACTTGGCGAGAGTGATGCAAGCGTGCGGTTGTGAAGTCACGCAAGCGTTTTACGTGAACGATTTAGGCGCGCAGATTGGGTTAACAGCGTTGGCGTATTCGAGAATTTATACCAAGATTAAGCCGACGATGAAAATCGACCAGTGGATTGGGGCTATGTACGCGGTGATGAACACGTGTCAAGAGTTGCAACAAGTTGGCGTGCAACCGGGAGATTTAGAGGTACGTCGGTCTTTTTGTTCGCAGTTTTCATAGTTTTGCGCGGCTGCCTGTACGTTCGATCAAACAACTAGAAACAAAAGCAGATGATTATCGATTAATTACTTTTTTAACTCTCTTGCTGATTACGATGAGGAAACAATCAAAATCACCTCTGACAATATGATGCTTTGTTGTGTTGTTGTGAATGTTGTTGTTTTTCGTCATGGGTGTTCAACCTTTCGTGTGGTGTGCATTTATAATCGAAACTGACAATCTATTCTCTCTTCCATTCAAATATATCTAGGACGCGTGCAAAGCCGGGGAAGACGCCGTGAAAGCACTGCTCGAGAAATCATTAGCGGAAGCCGGAAACGATGAAAAGAAAATAAAAGGCATCAACGAATACTTCGACATCTACCAAGATTTGCGAGGACGATTTCAAGACATGATGGAGGTCATGATTCAAGACGTTCGCGAAATTTTGGATATCAAAACCGAAGCCGGTAAACTCAACTTGGCATACGAACGCCAAGAACCGTGGGCGATTAAAATCTTTCGCAAAATGGTTATCGATTGCTTAACTGGCGTTCAAGAAACTTTATCCAACTACGGTGTGAAGCACGACCGTTTCGATTTCGAATCTGAGCTCGGGTGGGAAGGCTCGAATGATAAGGTGTTGGAGATTATGAAAAACTCCGATTATTTTGTCCCGCAAACGCAGTGCAACGACAAAGGCGTCCCACAGGGCGCATATTTAGATATGGACGCGTTCATTCGCGACCAAAAGTTCAAAGTTGGTAAAGGTGGTTACCAAAAAGACTACCCGCCGTTATACGTCTTACGCCCAGACGGCTCTACTTTATACACCTACCGCGACATCGTCTATTCGTTCAAGAAAGCCTCCATGTCGGATTTAATCTTGAACATCATTTGCTCCGAGCAAGATTTGGCGCAACAAAAAGTAGCGCTCGGGATGTGCATGATGAATCCAGCCATGAAAGGCCGCCAGTACCACCTCTCTTACGATTTGGTCAAACTCACCACCGGAAAAATGTCCGGTCGTCGCGGTCGCTACTTATTAGCCGATGATCTCTACCAAGACTTGAAAGATATTATCAAAGAGAAAATGGCCAAGAAATCGCAAGACAAAGGCGAAAAAGTCGACGAGAAAGCGTTTGAGAGCGTTACTCACGAAGTTTCTGCTGCGGCTATGAAGTACGCCCTCCTCTCGTGCGCCTGCCAAACGCAAATCAACTTCGACATTGCGAAAATCACCGATTTCGAAGACGCCTCGGCGCCGTTTATCCTCTACAACTCCACCCGTTTACGATCAGTCATAGCCAAATACGAATCGAGAGTGGCCACCGGCGAACTTCCACCACTCGCGGACATCAAAGAAATGGAATTCGACGAGTTAGATGACGACAAAGAGTGGGCCTTGCTCATGGAATATGTTTTACCATTCTCCCAAATGCTTTGCGAAGCCGCGTTGCCGAAACTTCCGGAACCTCCCGCTTTACCTTCCTACGGCACCCACAAAGTGTGCGAATTCCTCAACGCCATGGTCCGCGCGGTGTCTGGATACTACGGCCCAGCCGGCGTTCGCATCCTCCCGATGACGAACCACGTCAAAGAAGGCGAACACATGTGGAATAAAAACGCCATGTGGCAACGCGTCCACTATTTGAGAGCTTTACGACAAGTCCTCGATAACGGTTTGCGCTTGTTAATGATCGAGCCGTTGGAGAAGATGTAATCGCTATAAGAGAGAGAGAGAGAGAGAGAGAGAGAGAGAGAAAGAGAAAGAAAGAAAGAAAGATTTTTTTGCGTGGGTGTGGATCCGGATGTGATTGTGCGTTGATGCTCTTTGATATACCAACAAACATAAAAGTAACCCCCCCATATACTACTTCTACCCGAGATTTTTTTTCGCTTTTTTCATGTAACTTGCTCCCGCGGCTCTGCTTGCTGTTCACAAATTTCACACATTTTGTTGAAACAAGATACCACCAGAGGGTTCGTTCGCGAAGAGATAGTGTATTCAAGCGGTCCACGAAAAGTACCATGCCGAAAAAGGTTGTATCGCCTCGTTTAAAATCCTCTTTAGTTCCAGTACCGACGTCCACGGAGACGAACTTTAAACCGAACGATTACAAGAGCGGTTCGATCAATTACGACGAGCTCGCGAATGATCCGAACCGTAAAGTCGCGTTCATCACCGGTGTGACTGGTCAGGATGGCTCGTACTTGGTTGAATTGTTGTTGGAGAAAGGCTACATCGTCCACGGGATTAAAAGACGATCGAGTGCGTACAACCACCCGCGTTTAGAACACATCTTGCAACATGATTACCCAAACGGAGACAAATTTTTCTTGCACTACGGGGACATGTCAGATTTACACGCGTTAGTTGGGATTGTGAGAGATATTAAACCGACGGAGGTGTATAACTTGGCCGCGCAATCACACGTGCAAGTATCGTTTCAAATGCCGATGTTCACCGCGGAGGTAGACGGGGTTGGCGTGTTGAACATCATGGAGGCTATTCGTTTAACCGGGCAAACGAGATCGTGTAAGTTTTACCAAGCCTCGACGTCGGAGTTGTATGGCAAAGTGCAAGAGATTCCGCAGTCCGAAACGACGCCGTTTTATCCGAGATCGCCATACGCTGTGGCAAAAATGATGGGATATTGGGCCGTGGTGAACTACCGAGAGTCGTATGATATGTTCGCGTGCAACGGGATTTTGTTCAACCACGAATCGCCAAGAAGAGGGGAAACTTTTGTGACCAGAAAAATCACTTTGGCCGTTGCGAACATCAAGGCAGGGAACCAACAGTGTTTGTACTTGGGCAACTTGGACGCGCAAAGAGATTGGGGGCACGCCAGAGATTACGTCGAGTGCATGTGGAAGATTTTACAGCAAGACGAACCGGACGATTACGTTGTCGCGACAGGCGAGATGACCACCGTTCGCGAGTTTGCCGCCAGAGCATTCAAGCACGCCGGCATGGAACTCGAATTTAAAGGCGATGGCGTGGAGGAACATGGCGTGGAAAAAGCGACCGGCAAAACATTATTGAGAGTGCACCCGAGATACTTTCGTCCGGCAGAGGTCGAGCAACTTCTGGGCAACCCGACGAAAGCGAAGGAGAAGTTAAAGTGGGACCCGAGACAGACGAGTTTGCAAGCGTTGGTCGAGGAGATGGTGGACGCGGATATCGCGAGAGTTCAAAACCCGAACATTCATTACTGATTGAACGCTCGTTTTGTTTGGGTACCAAGAGATAATATTTTATTCTTCTATTTTTACTACATGTGTTATAAAACGGGGAACATACTCATTATTTTTTCCTTGTCTTCTCTCCGTAATAAACGAGGAGAAGAAAACTCTCTAAATCGCCTTTGGACTTCTTCACAAACAAGTTGCAAAGACCCACTGGACGCAATGCAAATCTTTGTGAAAACTGTGCGTTTCCCCGCATCGTGGTCTTCTCTTCCGCGCGCGCGTCTTTGTTTCGTCTCATTTTACATCGACTTCGCGCGATGAAGCTCTCCGATCGCGTTCTCGTCGGTCGCGAGGGCGAGTGGAGAGCGCGATGTCGCGCGCGTTGATTATTGGAAGCAAACCCTCCGCGTCGTTCAAAATGGGAAATCGTCTACGAAAAATACGCTTCGGGAGATGGATGCGATGCGTTTGAGAGTCGATAGAGGGTATTTGTTTTCCATGCGCGCGCTGTGGAGACGTTTCAAACCGTCTTTCGACGCGTTTGCCTCGTTCTCCGCGCGGCACATCGGCGCTCCTATTCCTCGATTTTTCCTTCCATTTTCTCTTCCTTTTGGACCTTTATACTCACATTCACTGTTCTCTTTCTACAGCTCACGGGCAAGACTATCACCCTCGAGGTCGAGTCTTCGGACACCATCGACAATGTCAAGGCGAAAATCCAAGATAAAGAGGGCATCCCGCCGGATCAGCAGCGATTAATCTTCGCCGGAAAACAATTAGAAGATGGCCGAACTTTAGCTGACTACAACATTCAAAAAGAATCCACCTTGCACTTGGTCTTGCGTTTGCGAGGCGGCATCATCGAACCGTCCTTGGTCGTTTTGGCGAGAAAATCCAACCAAGACAAGAAAGTCTGCCGCAAATGCTACGCTCGATTACACCCGAGAGCGGTCAACTGCAGAAAGAAGAAGTGCGGGCACACGAACCAGTTGCGCCCGAAGAAGAAGTTGAAGTAAACGACCCGCGAAGAGCAGCGTTTCCTTCTCTTTTTATTTAGCAGATCGTCGAGGGGAGAGTGTTTGTGTACTTAGTTTTAACCTAGCAAAAATAAAGTATTTTGAGATATTGGTGGTATCATCACGTTCGTGACGCGCTTTGATGCGTCGTTCGGGGAGGAAAAAAACGTCCGACGACCCGCTTTTCCGTTTTTGTCTCTTCTTCTTTTTCAAAGAGTGCTCTGCTTTTCTCTCCTTTCCTCTTGTTTTTGTGCGATTCGTTCTGTATTATCGAAAACTTTGAAAAAAAAAAAGACGAGTTCAAAAGTTCGTTCGTTCCAAGAAAAACACTTCAAAAATTTCTCCTCTCCTTTCCATCGCGCTGTGGTGTGCGCTCTCTCTTTCTTCGCACGAAGAACGACCGAAAGGCAGAAGGAGAGGAGGCGCGTCTGCCTCTCTCTTTTCGCATATCGCGGGGTCGACGCGATAAGGAGAAACGAAGAGCGAGAGCGGAGAGCGAAAAAAATGGTTGAAGTCATCGAACTTCTCGATTCCGACGAGGAAGGCGACGAGCGGATTCGAATCGTGCAAAGACAAAACGAACAGGACGTGCGGCCGGTAGGAGAGGAAGGACGCAGGGACGGAGACGTGGTGATCACAGGTACGCGCGCGCCGCACGCTGAGGAGAGAGAAAGAGAGAGAGACGCGCTCTCGAACTTTCTCGGCGTTGGTTTTTTCTTCCCTCGCGCTCGGGCGACCTTTTTTTAAACGAGGAGGCGTTTTTAACTTGGGTGCCTACAAATTCGTTCGATCTGGGGGCGGAGACGGCGCGTCGGACGAAGGGCGAGATGTTCTCCTCTTTAAGGGACGCGCAGCTCATATCGGAACCGCGACCGTACTGACGGGTGGTTTTTTCCATCTTCTTTTCTTCCATGGGAAAACACGCAGGTATCGGTGGTCAAGAAATACTCCGAGATATCGCGCACCCAAGACACGAATGCGCGACGCACAAGTTTTATAAAGGTAATCATGAACGTCTAAATACCCAGCACTGCGCGAACTGTTGGTGTTACGTGTGCGATGTAAAAGCGCCGTGTGCGGCGTGGAGCCGACATTGCAGCGCGTATCCGTGCTTCAAATGGAACGAAGAAAGACGGTTAAAGTTAGCGCGGATGCCGCCGCGGGCGGCGGCGGCGGCGGCGAACGCCGGCGATGGGAATAGAAGGAACGATGATGATCCGCGAGTAATGTGGGGTGAAGAAAATTTTTGGGGTGTTGACGACCTCGTCGAAGATATTCGAGAGTTTATGACGGATAAAGATTTCGATGAATACAGAATTGAATGCCCGCCGGGGTCTTTTTTCGAGTATGAGCTGGCGTCTATGTGTAACAAATCGTTCCTTCATTTGCACTATAAAATAGAAGAAGAGCGCCGGATTGCTTGTGTCACTCGAAAAGAGCTTGGACTATCACACAATGGACGTTTTCTCGCGCATAGCAATGAAGGGCATGAGGTGACAGAACTAATGCTAGACAGACTGAGTTATATCTCAAGCTACTGGGTATTCTTAGAGACTCGGCAGGAACTCGACGCGGCGTGCAAACAACGTGGAGTGGGACCGGAGGATCTCGGCATCGCGTGGTGGGGGACTGGCTTTTACAAGCACAACGCACCGGCACAGGTTTACGCGAGGCACTTTGAAAAGTACGATGATATCCCGGAAAATTCATTCCCAAGAAGTGACGAAGACTTCGACAACTACGACGAAATCTTTAACAATGTTCGGGCTTTGGTAGGAGGTCCCGCACAAAGCGCCAATAGGGAAGTACCTACAACGTTGATCCAACACATCGCGCGAGTACGAATCACTGGAGAATCTAGGTGGGAACAGATATATGAAGTACTCGCCGCCCGCGCGTGTATGCGGTTGATTCACAAAAATGTAATGGCGTATAAAAACCGCATCGGCGAAGCGCCAAACGGCCAAATATCGTACGTTTGTCCACCAAGGAAAGTACCTTTACCTGATCCAGCCGGAATTGCGGAAGCAGCTAAACTTGGTAGTGTTTCCATCCCCGTTCGCGCGTCCAAAGATCGCGGACTGGAGTATACGGAAGAACGTATCGCGGAAGAATTGGCTAAAGCGCCGCATGGTTTTAAATTCTCGTCTAAGCAAGTGTGGGAAGAAAACATGAGAGATGGGAAAGACCCAGACTTGACCAATTTGTTCAATTACAAATCGAAACCTGTTTATTTGACATCACGAAACGAAAGTGTGGGGAGACGTTACCACAAGCCGTTTTTGGAGGCGATGCCGATTTTTTCTGAGGGTGACCCAAAGCCTCGTTTAAAAGTTCCTCTGCGCGTTCTATTTGTCGATTCGAGAAATGCGAAAGCGGAGTGGACGATATGCGAAGTGAAAAATAACGACAAAGTGGCGAATGTTGGCAATGTTGTCGAGGAATTAGCAAAACGTTACGAGCTGAACGAGAACGAGCAGATTGTTTTGGCAACCGTGTTGTATAGACCGGAGAATGTCACTAAATCACCGATGCGTTGTAAAGCTTTTTCGGAGGTTCAGGTGGTTCACAACATGCGTACGGAGCCCGCGTGTAACCTGCCGAACTTTTATCGTCCATTTTCCAGAATAAAAAACAATCGCGAGGACAATTCGGAAGAAATTCTGGTGGCGTATAAGACGAAGAAGGCTCAGAAATTCCGCATCGTGCATCCAGTTTTGAAGAAAACGTTGAAGCAGCGAATATCGCCATGGGAGGAATCCGAAACAAACAAAGATTCATTTCTTAAGGGATGCGAACAGGGTGATTATTTACAACCGTGTTCGATTCCAATCATCATCGACGCGGAAGGAGCTACGGAAGTCGACGAAAAGAAAGAACTACGAAAAATTTGCGCGCCCAGAATAAGCCGTTCGTTAGATTCACAAGTTGACGCTTATTTCAAATCAAGGAGTACTTGGGATGTAGTTGAATTTCCATCGAGTTTGACAGGCAGCCAACGTAGCACGGTTCATGATGCGGCTAGTCGAAAGGATGGCATCCGAGCAGTGGCGCGCGGCTCTGGGAATGAGAGACGCATGTGTTTAGTCAAAACGAACTCAATGTACCCCGAAACCGGTGGTATTAGTGAAGCCACTTTGCTCAGAAAAAACACGGAACCTTTATTAAAAGCTTGCATGAAAAAGTACGTTTCCGAAGAATCGTCGCGTAAGCGGGACAGAGATGGTGCCAAAGTAAAGAGGGAGGAAGCCGTTACGATTTCTCACTTTCTGCATAATAATAAAGTTGATGATCCTTTGATAAATCGTCGCGGTTTAGACCATGCGGTGAAATCTGGAAGGGTGCATTCCTTCAGCACACCGCTAAGAAATCCGTCAAAATTCTACAACACAGATAATGGTGCCGCATTTAACAGCGCGCACGTCACGGCGGTTATCGAGATCGATGACGAAAGTGTTGAAATGTTAGCTGGCGTAAAGCGTGGCTTGCTCCCAGGCAGTGCGGATTCAACCGCAGAGGCTATCGAGGATTTGAAAAAAACGAAAGATATCATTGATGCGCAACTTTGTGAATGTCGAGCAATTGAGCGCTCTCAGCGAATGTGTGCGGAGATTTTTAACGCCGTTACGACGTACTTTCGCAGAAGTTATAATGTTTCAAGAGAAACCAGGTTGAGAAATTTCTCCACGTGCGAACAAGACCGGGTCGCATGTACGCAGCCTGATATCCGCGTCACGGCAAAAATGCGAAAGCAAACGCACGACAACGCTCGTGAAACTTGGTATCTCGACGTTGATATCTACGTGCAAAAGCCTGGAACTTTTGCTCGGGTTCAAAATAATCCTTACCACCACGGATTTGCCTGTGATTCCGCGTTCAACCCACCTGCATTTGGATTTGCACCAGCTTTACTTTTCGAAAAAGGGTTCAGAAAGCAAGATAGTGACGGGTTTGGGAAATTGCGAGTTACAATACCGCATATGTCGAAGAACGCTAGATTGAAAAGAGAAGCGAACGAAGTGGAAGCGTGCTTTAGAGCCGGGCACGACGCTGTAGGTGCTGTTGGGCTAATGAAAGCGTTGGAGATGCAAGAGTATCCATCGGTCGAACAACCGGCGGGTTTGACGGTGACGATGCATGACTACCAGAGGCAAACATTAAATCGAATGATTGAGTTGGAGATGTTGCCCGGCGGGTTTCGTGATTTGTTATGGTACGACGTGAACGATGTGATGAAAAATCTATCGCCAGAAGCTGCGAAAAAAAAATGGATGTATTCGCCCGGTTTTGACCAAATTGCGGACATAACGCATATTCCCAAGACACCGAAAGGCGGTTTTCTTTGCGAAGAGATGGGGTTAGGAAAAACTATCGAAGTACTCGCGTTGATCTTGGCACAAAAGCCACCGCAAGGGTGGATTGAACACGGCGAGACGCTTGGTAATGCTGACACGGTTATAGAATGCACGAACATGGCTAATGGAGAGAACGTGAAGAAGCTGCACCGTTCGGGCGCGACACTCGTTATTTGTGCCGTTTCGCTCGTCGGTCAGTGGATCGACGAGGCAAAATCGAAGCTCGACGAAGATTCAGGCTTGCGTATTCTCATGTATCACGGGTCAGGTCGCGAGAGAAACCCGAAAAAAATCGCAGAAAATTACGACTTGGTCGTTACGACGTATCAGACGCTTGCGGCGGACCGCTCCAGAACGAATGCGCTCGGTGAGATTGAGTTTTATCGTTTAGTTTGCGACGAGTCGCACATGACGAAATCTTACCTCACGGCACAGTCCAAAGCGGCTTCTGAAATTTGCGCAGTCAGACGTTGGGCGTGTACCGGTACTCCAATAGCTACGAATAGCGTGGATCTTTTCGGACAAATGGCGATGCTTGGTGTTTTGCCATGGGGAATCGACATCAAACGATTTCGGGAGGACTTTAACAACATCATCTGCAAGAGTGCGGGAAAATGGAACGGCTATTCAATGACCGAGAGATCTTCGGAGGAAATCAAGAGGGTGTTGACGATAATGAAACCAATGACGATTCGTCACACCAAGACGCAAAAGCTCGGAAGAAACGCGACGAAGGACTTGCTCTCTTTGCCGCCAAAGACGGTTATCCACGTGCCCGTGACTCTTTTACCAGAGGAACAGCGTCTGTACGACGAAATACACGCAGAGACGAAAGACACGTGGGAGACGAAATATAAGGCGAAAGGACACGCTTTCGTTGCAAAACATACGTTTGGAATCATGTCGTTGTTGCTCCCCACGAGAAGATTGTGTTCGGGCGGCCGCTTGACTAAGGCAGACTTGACGATAAGAGAAGACGAAGCTGCTGCCGCTGCTGAAGCGAACGGTGACGCAGAAGGTGTAGGAGATAACTTTGACCCAGTGCCTAAACGCGTCAAGAAAGAACAAGCAGAACGAGCAGCTCCGATGGTCGCCGATGGCGACAACAATGTGGGATCCATCGAAGCAGAATCGAAACTTCGCGTGCTCGTTGCCGAGCTTAAAAGAATGCGCGAAGACGACCCGACGAACAAGGCTTTGATTTTCACGCAATTCACGCAAACTATCGATTGGTTACAAAGACGATTACCGGAGGAAGGATTTGGTTTCCGAACCATTAGCGGTTCGATGAGCGCAAAGAATCGCGATAAATCCATCCAGGCGTTTCAAAAAGACCCACCGACGACTGTCTTCATTTTGTCCGTCCGTTCTGGAGCCGTTGGCATCAACTTAACGGCAGCTTCACACGTGTTTATGATCGAGCCGTGTTTGAATCCTGCGCTTCAAGATCAAGCGATTGGCCGAGCGTGGAGAATGGGTCAAACGAGACCGGTGATGGTGAAGATTTTAACCGTCCAAAATTCCATCGAGACGAACATCGTCAAATTGGTCCAACGACGGTCGACTGGTAAAGTAGCCGATGAAAAAGACAGTGATAACGACGAGCGCCCCAAGATTATTGATATAGAGCAAGAAGAAGAGGAGAAGCGTCGCGCACAAATGAACAAAGGTGAACTCGCCGGCGCGATTCGCGCGGATAAGCAAAAGTTGAAGCTGGAGGAATTTGAACTCCTCTTTGCGCGAGGCAATTTGCTTCCAGAGCTTCCAAAGGATGAAGCAACCCATTCGAACGCTGCTCCGTCTATTATGGTTAAAGACGAACCGATGAAAGACGCAGATCCCCGAATCGTCAGAGGAATGTTCACAAATAACGATGGTAGCAAGAACAACAAGAACGATGTCGTCGACGATAACATCAATAGTCGTCTCGAAAACATCGGGAGAAAACTCGAGGAGATGAAGGAGGAGATGAGGCGACCTTTGGTAAAAGTGGAAAACAAAGAGTCGCTTTCCGAACGCGTGCAAAACGCGGTTGGGAATATTTTTGAGAAGTTTATGTAAGAAAGAAAAGAGGAGGAAGAAGTAGGAGGAGAGAGAAAGAGAAGAGGCGTTGAGAAACGCACGCTCTTTACTAATAGCATTTTGACTGGAACATATACACACATCACACACACACACACACACACACACACACACACACACACACACACACACTCAAGAGTCGATGGTAATAGAAGAAGCCAATTCGAGCACAGAGGCGACGATGTGCGAGTATAATAATATTTCATTTTGAAAGTACTAACAGCTTGGCGCGGCGAATAATCATCTTTGCGAAAACAAAACACAAGACTAAATGTATATCACTACTTTGAAAATACCGTCACGTCCGCCGCCAACAACACGTGATCGCTCGGTTCATTAACGCTCGGATATGGCCCATCGGTCACTTCGTCTCTGTGTTTCAACGGCGCCACTGCGTCCACGCGAATATTTTCCGTCACGAAAATATAATCTAAAGTATCGATGAACGGCTCGTCGTCTTTAATCTTGGCGTAGTTTGTAAAATCCGGCTCTTCACCGTTGACTTCTTTGTAACAACTCACCATTCTCGCCGGCGGTTCCACGGTATATTTCGTTCCTTCGTATGGTACCGGGTAAAACACGTCGTCTTTATCCAATTTATTCGTGGTTAACAACTCGTACGACCCGTCGATCGGTTTGATGTTAAAATCACCCATCAAAATCGAATTTCTCGTCCCGTCTTTTTCGCTCTCTCGCATCGTGTACGTCGCCGCCAACGCGCTGTGTAAAGTCATAACTTTCGGGTTCCTAAACATGCACGGCATGTGGTACGTGGACACACCCAACGACACACCGCTCTTCTTATGAGTCACGTTCGCATACACTATAGAATTAAACCTCCCTCTCGCTAATTCCCAATCGTCTTGCGGAGGATACTGCGGCCTCGCGTTCCTCGCCGCCCTCCACATTCTCACAATCGGGTCCACCACATACCTCTTCACCACGCCTCTCTCTTCCTCCAAACTCTTCGGTTTACTTGGCCACTCCGCGCAATCCGACAACCTCTGCACGTCCACCCTCGATAACTCGTACGTATCCAACGGCACCGCCAGTACAACTCCCATGTAATTATTAAACGGCTTCCCGTACAAATGCGAGACGACGTGGTATCCGTGCTTCGCGAAGAACGCATGCAGAGGTCCCGACCACGTCATGCTCACTTCCTGTAACCCAATGATGGACCTCTTCTTCACTTCGTTCCGTAACTTCTCTTGCACTCTCGACAACCGCGTGGTCGCGTCCAAATTTTTCGGATCGCACGCCGTAAAGTACGTCGGTTCCGCCAGGTGCGACGAGAGCACGTTATACGTGGTCACTCGAATCGACGTTCCTCCTCCTCCTCCTTTTGTGGTGGTATTGCGACTCTGACCAGACGCCGCCGCCGCGGCCGTCGGCGTCGGCGTCGGCGTCATCGATCGCGTCGTCGCCGGCATTTTCAAAACGAGTTTCTTTCCCGCAACGAAACGCCTCGACGACGATGATGATGATGATGATGATGATGAGACGACCGGTAGTATTCGAACACGCGAAAACGCGATCGATGATGCGACTCTCATAAAAAGCGCGAAGAAGAGAGAAGACCACCTCTCTTCTTTTCTTTTTCGCAAAAACGCGCGCGCGCGCTTTCAACAACAACAACAACAACCCTCGTCGTCGTTTACGTCGTCGTCGTCGTCGTTTACGTCGTCTGCTCCTCCTCCTCCTTCGTTTTTGTGGGGTGCATTTTTCCAATCGAAAAACCGCATTATTATTTTAAAAGAAGAAGAAGAAGAAGAAGAAGAAGAAGAAGGACTCTGGAAACGCCCCGCCCGGGAGAGCGTCGATTCTTTCGCAAAACGCTCTCGGTCGAGAGGAAACGAGAGAGAGAGAGAGAGAAGTAAGAGAGAGAGAAGTAAGAGAGAGAGAGAGAGAGAAGTGAGTGAGAGAGAGAGAAGTGAGAGGAGAAGAAGGAGAAGAAGAAGGAGAATCATCAATCGCTTTGACGACGACGACGACGGATATGCCTCGATTTATCTCGCGACTCGCGAGTGCGATTCGGCGAGTGCCGGATAGCCACTTACCGTTCGTGGTGAGCTTCTTCACGCTGTTCTTCGTGTTTATGCTGCTGATGGTGTCGATCGGATATTTGTTTCTCACGGGACGGTTGGATATGTTAGATGCGATGGACGAGGCGACCTATAAGAAGATGTATGGTGGTGGTGGATCCCGAGAGAGGAGTTTCAATAGCGAGAGAGGAGCGAGGAGTTCGTCGGATGCGAACCACCACAAAGAGGAATTGTATGTACAGCACGGAAGTACGGACGACGACGATCGTATTCACGTAGAATTAGCAGATCCGGTGCACAAAGAGGATGTGAACTACATGCGTCACGCGGTGGAGGAAGACGACGATATGAACCATCCTCACTTGACGAGTTCGAACAACGGCATGTTCTTCCATCCGATCGTCCACACGCAGTCGAGTTATTCGACGACGTTGGAAAACCGAGCGTGTAAAGGAGCGACGATGAGTACTAGTAACGGAAACGGGGCGTGGGATCACGTCTCGACGTCTTCGTTGAAGCAGAAACAGAAAGAGGTGTTCGATAGGTACGCGTTGACTGGGTTTCGAAACAAAGCGACGACGGATGCGAGAATTTTGATGGAGTTTTTACTCTCGATTTCGCCGAAACCACAAAACGGGTGCTGCGCAATCTTTGACGTCGGTGCGAACGTCGGGAAATATGTGGAAGAATTGAAAACTATGCCCATCGCGAAGGATTGCGAAGTGCACGCGTTTGAACCCAACCCGGAGGTGTTTAAAATCATGTCCGGAAGAGTCGCCAATTTGAAATCGGTCCATTTGCACAACGCGGGAGTTGCCGAACGTCCCGGAAATTTGACTTTTTACTATCAACCTGGTAAAGCAGACACTGGTGGTAGCTTCATGCCCGAACATTCCTACGATAAATACGCCGACCAAGCCGGTAAAATGAAAACCGAAAACGTCAACGTCATCACTTTGGACGATATCTTCGACGCGTTCATCCCAGATACCGTGTACATCCCGCTCGTCAAAATCGACGTCGAAGGACTCGAACACAGAGTAAAAACCGGCATGTCTCGCGCCTTAGCCTCCGGCCGCGTCCAAGCCGTCTACTGGGAACGCAAGGGCTCGTTAGATTTAGAACCGTTTGAAACCGAAGTCAAATTCATGGCCGACCACGGCTACAACGTCTACGTCATGGGGTGTTCCGGAGCGAGAAAACATTCGTGCGCGTTAACCTTAGTCCGAGTCGACGGTCCATTCTTCGACCCAATCTTCGACCCAAAAAGACACCGCGCGCCAAACCAAGGCAAATACATGACCATGAATTTGCTCGGCGTGAAGAGAGGACACAAGTTCAACGACGTCGTCGTCAAGAAGATGTTGGCCCAATAGAGAGAGAGAAAAAATAAATAAATAAATAAATACATACGACTACAAAGAGAAGGAATGCCTAACACCCTCGTCGCGGGGAACAGAAACGACGACACGCGCTTTTGAACCATCCACCTTTGTAGAGCTCTTCTTTCGCCGACTCTCGTCGTACCGGGGGGACCCGTCGTCGTCGTCGTCGTCGTCGTCTCCGCGCAAAGCGTAACTACTATATATTGGTTTTTATATTTTTTGACATTATTTTTT
>MDSZ01066080.1_pt1 | contig 23951 bp, 31 predicted proteins | sample 811201 | NCBI WGS metagenome assembly MDSZ01 (sample SAMN05326647, study PRJNA326480) | marine metagenome | isolation source: seawater | place: Indian Ocean: North | collected 2010
GATCTATTTTTTGATACTCCTGTATATAGACCCGTATATGTAATCTCTGATAGTGAGATGAAGGAGTTACAAAGAACACAAAATCAAGATGAACTAGAAGAAATTCGTCATCAAAAGAAAAGTCTGCAAGAAGCTTACAAAGCTCAAGTCAAGCATCTTGAAGAAAGAGAAAAAGAGTTAAAAACTGAACTTAAAAGCAATTGAGCTTTTAAGAGGAAATTTAAATTTTGTTTTCTTAATCAGAAAGAGGGGTAAACCCTCTTTTCTTTGCTCAATAGTAATCGTCTCATTTGTTATTTAATACCTAAATATCTCTCACAATAATAGTTAGCTAACTCGCGATTATTATAATCTTTTATTTCCTTCAAATTAAGCTTCTTAATCGCTTCATCTCCCGTTATTTGATAGCTTGAATTGAGTCTCGCACAGGTATCTTTTACTTTTGCTTCCTTATCAAGAGGGATTCTCTGATAAAAAGCAAAAATGGATAGGAACAAACCAAAAGTTACCAATCTTCTATGATTCTTCCACCATTGATAAAATTTATTTTCCATAAAAAAAGAGGGTTTTATGAATCTATTTTAGATTGACTGTCAATGATAGAAGTGTTATTTAGTCTTATATTTAGATATATTTATAAAAAGATGTTCTTCAATGATGACATTATCTTCATACCGAATTCACAAAATATATCTTGCAGCAATTATGAATTATGGGATTGGTTCTGATGATACGGAAGAGTTGTCCTACTGCTACAAAATCAGGAAAGAGAGTTTTGATATGCAAAAAGATTAAGTAAAAAAGGCATACCTCTTAGATGGGTTAATTGAGAAGATATTAAGAAATAAATCTTGATAATTTTTTTATTAAATGATAAAGGTATATGCTTATTGTTTTACCTTTAATAATGCTCTTAAATATAAGATAATTTAATTTGATTTGATTTATTTATCTTCAATAAATATAGATACTATAAAAAATGATTATAGTTAGTTTTCAATTGAATCCAATATAAACTTTAATTTTGAGAAAATATAATCTAAATCTCTCTCCGCAACATCTGGTCCTGATGGCAATACAAATGCTTGCTGTCCAAATATTCTGGAATTTTCTATATCTATATTGCCAATAAGATTAAGATATTTTGCTGTGTCTAAATCAGGGTATACCTTTCTAGTACCTACACCATAATCTGATAAAGCCTTAACTATTGAATCCCTATGTTTAGAAATAACTTCTATATACAAGGGTAGTTCTCCTCTACTCAAATTCACAGGTGTAAGTTTTATAGTTTTGTATTTACTCAAAAAATCTCTATATTTTCGCCATAATATTATAAATGAATTCCTTCTTTCCTCGAGTTTATCTATTTGTGCCAAACCTACGGAAGCGATTAAATCTGTCGGTCTAAAATTAAATCCCTGCATCATAAACGGTGTTCTAGCATCTACTGAATCAACACCATGAGATCTAATAAACTTTAATTTTCTTGCATAATGAATATTATTAGTCCCAATAAAACCTCCCTGACCAACAGGTAAAATTTTTGCCATGCCTAAAGAAAAACATGCCATGTCGCTTTCTAGTCCTATATGCTTTTGATTGAAATAACTTAGAAAAGCTTGTGCACAATCCTCAATGATTATCGTTTTGGGTATTATTTTTCTTATTTCACCTATATTTGCATAATTACCATTTAAAGAAACAGGATAAACTGCTTTAAAATCATTTTTTAAAAATTTTAATTTTTGCGTATCAAATATCGGCCTGTCCTTTTCTGTATCCACAAGCGAGATTTTTGCTCCCAAGATACTTGGTGCATGAGCAGTTGCTATCCAGGTTCGATTAGGTATGCAAACAATATCTTCTTTGGAGACACCTGCTGTAATAGATGCCATTAATAAGGCAGAACTGCCACTATTAGTTAGAACTATATACCTAAAGCCAGTAATACGAGAAAGCTCATTTTCTAATTTTTCTGTAAAAACGCCCATAGAATAGGACTTATTTTTAATGCATTTGTTTACTTTATTAATTACCTCAGACTCGCCAAGATTAATATTCCACCATGATATTTTTTTCATAATCTATTAATTACTGAAAATAAATTCTAACTAAATAAAAATTTAGAATATAAATTAAAATAAAGCCATATCATATAACTCTTAGTATACTTTTAATTATTACTAATCTTTTTCCATATCGCCTCGATTAATTTCATATCCTCTAGAGAATCTTTACCATTACTTAAGCTAGGATTCCCTTCTAAAGTTGATTTTGTTACTAAAAAATCTTCATTTTTAAAAGCCCAACTCCAATCACTTTGAATATGCTTTGTATCTATATCATCTTTTGATCTCCAAGATGTCAATTTAACGGTAGAAGGGACATTAATTAAAAAGCCTGGCGGCATTTCAAGTTTTAAAGAACCTTTTTCAAAGTTAATCTCAAGGCCTTCTTCCCAAGTTGTTAACTGTAAAGTATCTGCCCAAGTATATGTCACCGGGAAGTCGTCATAATCAAATATGCAAACTGCTCCTGTAGATTTCTTATAATAACAATGAGAGACTTCTAGTGGCATTCCAAAGAAATACCTCATCAAATTAATATCATGTCCATTGACATTTACAAAATGCTCATACTCTCTATGCAAACCATCTTCCAGGAATTCAGGAGCGATAGGCCAATCTACATGCATTGGCTTTGGTTCGTCAGATTTAATATCTCCTGAAATATTACAATAATCTCCACCAGCAGAAAGATATATTCTTGCACTTAAAACTTTACCCAAAGACTTATCATTCTGAAGTGTTTGAAAAATTTCTTTAGCTTTTATCACTCCTCGGTCATATCTCCTCATAAACCCAACACTGTATAGGCAATTATTTAAATTGGCCTTTTCTACAAGTAATTTTGACTTTTCGTAAGTTTGAGCCATTGGTTTTTCTGTAAAAACGTTGTAATTTGCTTCCAAAAAATCCATTGCAATCGGCCCAGTATGATGTCTTCTTGTAATAACGTAAACCAAATCAGCTTTCCCATTCTCAATTAAATCTTTATGAGAAGAAAAGACTCTGGGTATGTTAAATTTATTAGCTACTAAGTCGCCAAGTTTTGGGCGTAACTCAGCTAGGCCGACAAGATTAACATGTTCAATTTCTGCTAAATTCTTAATATGTGCTACTTGACTAATAAAACCTGCACCAACAACAGCGACATCAATCTTTTTATTAATCAAAATTATTTTTCTTGAATTCACCCAATAATAAATCAAATGAGATTTTATTGCATTCGATGTGATAGTTTCCACATTTGGTTAAATTGTAAAACCAAGTTGCTGCAATTGATCTTTTAAATTTACGGTTAATTTTTAAAATAAAATTTGATAAAGAATATTTAACTTTCACTCAATCAAAAATTTAATGAGGTTTCAATTATGAAAATAATGATTATAGAAATTTTTTAAAATTAATATAGATATGAAAAAGCTAATATATACCTGAAAAAATATTTACAATGTTAAGATAAAATATTGCAATTTAGTAACCATCAATTTCATTTGATTTTTTGACCGCAACATTTTTTAATTACTTTGCATAAATATGAATTTTTCAATTCAAAGAATCAAAAGAGAACTGGTTAGCCCAACAAAAAATTTTTCCAAAATAATCATATTTAGCTTTCATTATTTAATTGGAATTTTTAAAAATAAAAAAGGGAATGGCAGTGGAGTAAGAGTTATATGGGATATAAGGAGAGAATCAATAACATATGATTTTACATGTTTCATATTGAATGCATTTAATACAATAAAAAATCAAGGTCATGATAAATTCGAGTTAATAATTTATTTTCCAAAAGATTTTAATCCTGAGCCATTTAAATGGAAAGATTATAATTTAGTAATAGACAGTAGAGAACTAGCAAAAAGAGTTAAATCAATAATATATGATTTGGCAATTTCATATAGTTGTATTTCTAAAGTAAAGAAAATTTCAAATTTAGATGAATTAAAAGAATTAATCCAAAATAGTCAATATGTTTTTCCCTTAAATTATCATCCAGTCTATTATCAACCATACTCTTTCAATTACAGAAATATTCATAGTTGTTTAATGAATAAAAAAGACTATAAAATACCAAAAATAATTCCGAATAAATCCTGTTCATCTGATATGAATAATATCTTTAAGGATCTCCAAGGTGAAAATTTTATTACTCTAACTTTAAGAGATTATGGTTTCAGCACCTTCAGGAATACTAATAATAATGATGTTATTCAATCTACAAAATTAGCTAACAAATTAGGCCTGAAATTGGTAATTATTCCAGATGAAATAAATAAACTTAAAAATTATCCAATAAGCGAAGACTCCTTAATATGTTTTTCTGCTAGGAAATACTTAAAAGATAGGATCTATCTGTATTCAAAAAGTAATTTAAATATTTTCCAAACATCAGGGCCTGCATGGGTTTCTATTTTTATTGAAGGCTCAAAAACGTTAATGGTTGATGCAGGCAAGGGTGGATATGATAATGACGAAAATCACTGGAGAAAAGATCTAAATGTGCGCTATGGAGATCAACCATATAAAGATCTTGAAGGGTACTTAATGTGGTACAGAGATTTTGGAGATTATAATTATATAGACTTATTATATTTCTATAAAAAACTCAATTAAAAAATACAGAATTATTTAAAAAGATTAAATTAGCTCCAAAAATCTAATTCAAACTAACCAAACCTATTAAAAATAATAAAATAGAATTTTATCAAAGGTAGAATGAATGCCAAAAATTTTTAAGACCAATAAGTTAGCTTTACTGTTTGCAAATATAATTACTATTTTAATTTGGATTTTTTTAACTTCATATCTAATTAGTCTGATAACTAGTCCAAATCTTCCTTTTTATTTATATAAAATTGCAGATCTAATTAAGTATTTGCCACCTATTTGGGTTACTTATTATTTGTGGATAGTCAGACGAGGATTTAAGTAAATTCCTTATCTTTCTATGAATTTTTATTTATCTTTTGAGGCATATCTTTTTATTATTGACCATGCCTGCTCAGCACTATCAGCATATTCGAAAATGGAAAGATGACTATCATCAATTAAGCCATTATCCGACAAAAAACTAAAATTTATAACTTTTTCCCAATAACTCTTGCCAAATAAAATTATTGGAATGTTTTTCTTCATTCCAGTTTGTCGAAGAGTTAAAAGCTCAAATAATTCATCAAGTGTTCCAAAACCACCTGGAAAAAATACAGCCGCAACTGATCGCATAACAAAATGAAATTTCCTCAAAGCAAAATAGTTGAATTTAAAACAAAGCCCAGGAGTGATAAATGAATTTGGATGTTGCTCATTGGGCAAACTAATATTCAATCCAATTGATTTACTATCCTCATCAAATGCTCCTCTGTTAGCTGCCTCCATAATTCCTGGACCTCCACCAGTAACTATTACATATTGATTTGATTTTGATTTTTTACTTTCTCTAGAAACTAATCTTGAAAACTCTCTTGCAGATTCATAAAAATGAGACATCAGAAATAGATTTTTACTGCGTTGAACATCTCTTTTTAATTTTTCCGATTTTGGTTGTTTATTTAATAAACTGATTGCATTTTTGAGATTCCTCTCAGAGGTAATTGGTTCCGAAATGTTAACGCCTCCAAATACAATCACTGTCGAGAGAATATTTTCCTTTTTCATTAAAAGATCTGGTTTAGTAATCTCTAATAACATTCTTACGCCCCTAGTTTCATTAGTATTTAATAATTCCAAATCTTCATGAGCTAGTTTATAGGAACTTGACTTTAATATTGAGTCGAGATTGCTAGCAACAACTTTTACTTCATTACTTCTCTCAACAGGTGAATGGCAGTTTAGTTTTGGTTCTTTCATAAGTAAAACTCCTTTTTAAAAAATCTGGCTAATAACGTATGCAGTTTATTCACTTAAAGAATGTTCGCTGCAAGTTCTGCGAGTTCACTTCTCTCACCTTGAGATAAAGTAATATGTCCAACTATATTTTGATTTTGAAGTTTCTTCGCTACCCAAGTTAAGCCATTACTGTCAGAATCAAGATATGGTTGATCTATTTGATTTGGATCTCCAGTGAATACAATTTTTGTACCTTCTCCAGCCCTTGTGACTATCGTCTTAACCTCCAATGGTGTTAAGTTTTGAGCTTCATCAATCAATATAAATTGATGAGGTATTGATCTACCTCTTATGTAGTTGATTGCTTCAACTTCCAAAATACCCATTCCTTTAAGATCTTCCCATGAATTACCCACATTATCCTGCCTTTCCTTTTGATTACTATTGTGGCCAAATTTATTAGATTTTGAACCAGTCAGGAAATCCAAATTATCAATGATTGGCTTCATCCAAGGAGCTAATTTTTCATCTAAACTGCCTGGCAAAAATCCCACCTCCTTTCCTAAAGAAATGGGAGGTCTAGATACCAACATTCGTTCGTAAATATTTTCATCAGCCACCTGATGCAATCCCACTGCTAATGCAAGCAAGGTTTTTCCTGTCCCAGCCTTCCCAACAAGACTTACTAAATTTATGCCTGGATCAAGAAGCAGTTCTAAAGCAAAAGATTGTTCTAGATTTTTTGGTTTTATTTTTCCTAAATTCGCCCTTTTTAAAAAATTCAATCCAATTAATCTGTTTTTTTTAGCATGATATCTGCATAAATAAGTATGATTAGCTTTTGAGACATCTCTCAAAATAACTCCTTCATTTGCAATTAAATTTGGAGTTATTGATGATTTAATATCATGCAATTCAAGAAATCTATCCTTTTGAATCTTTTTAATTTCATCACTACTAGAGATTAACTCTCTAATTCCATTAGGAATGCTATCCAGTTTAATTTGATCATTGATATAATTTTCAGCTTTAATACCAATAGCATCTGCTTTAATTCTCAAATTCGTATCTTGAGAAATAAGCAAGACATCAGGTGGATCAGATAAAACCTTTTGATTTTTTTGTTCCAATGCGACCGCAAGTATTTTATTATCACCACTATCATTTCTTAGTTCAGATGGTAACTTAGATGCAGTTTCCTCTCTGCAGAAATCTACTCTTATTACTCCAGAAAATTCTTCATGAATTTTGACCCCATTTGATAAATTACCCTTTTCTCTCAAACTATCCAATAATCTCGATACTCTCCTTGCATTCCTTCCTTTTTCACTTGGATCCTTCTTGAATCTATCAATCTCTTCAACAACCTGAATCGGAATAATAACATTATCATTAGCAAAGTGAAAAATAGATTCAGGATCATGCAATAAAACATTAGTATCTAAAATAATAACTTTCCTAGTCATAGTTAATAACCTCCGCTTTAGAGATGATGCGATTTTATATTAATATTCTGATTTTTATTATTAATTATATATTTTTTATAAGATTGTAACTAATTTAAATATTACAAATAATATCCTTTCTTTAAAAATTTAGAAAAATATTATAGAGTGGAATGTAGTGATTGCAACATTTCATAAGGACTTATTCTTGCATTTTTAATTGAAAATTATAAATATATGACTGAAGAATATCCCATGAATAGGATATATATTTATTAAGAGTTAACTAATATTTTAAAGACAAAATTAAGGTATTTAAATGATTAGAAATTTAGTATATATATTAATTAAATACAGCAAAGATTATGTAATCTTAGAAATATGTTTTTCCTGCATTTAATAATCTAACTTTCCTTGGATACTTTTTAGAATTTATTTTGCATTTACCTTGAAGCGAATAAACAGGTAAATAATAAGTCAGCATTGTGATGGCATTTGTGTTTTTAGATAGAGAATTTATTGTCATTGCTTGAAGTATTCTGGGGTGAAAATTATCTTACAATTTAGTCATCAATTCAATCAGTTTTAATACCTAATTTATAAATAAATTCAAAATAGATTTGCTATTGGATATTTATACGGATGACTTGAGGGTTTTTTTTTGGCATATTTTAGTAGATTAATAAAAATAAAAATGAATATTGAAGCAGGACTCCAACTAGTTATTTTTTTAATACTATTTGGATCATTAAATTATGTAATTATGTTAAAAAGATATGAAAACGATATAAAGCAAAAAAAGATTTCTCAATTCAAGAAAATCGCAAGCCTATATCCCAAAAATACTTTTTTGAATATTTAATTTCCTTTCTGATCTGTAATGCAATAAATTCGTAAGCAGCAATTTATCTCAAATTCATATTGTACTAAACTCTTTTTTCAAATTTTGTTAGATTAGTTATAAAATATTTTCGAATATTAGTTACCCTTTCTATGTTTTTTTTATAAGTTCAACTATTAAAGTAATTTAAAATCTTCCTTGAAAGAAATGCAAAAATTTTATTGAAGATATTTTATATAAAGAATAAAAATAAACTTTTTGTGGTGCTTAAGCTATCTATATTAAGTAAATAGAAATATATTACTCATATAAAAGTACTTAGTATTTTTTGACTTTTCAAAGGAATTACAAATATTGAGAATGACCATCAATCTAAAAAATTGAAGCTTTTTATTGATTTACCCCAATGAATCTTTTACTAATTCTGAATCTAGAGATCCACATTTCTTAAATTAAACCTCCATAATTATTAAATGGATAAAAAAGAAAAATTAAGAATGTTCTTACCCTTTAGTTGGGTAATTTGTGCAATGATTTCTTTTGCATATATCAACGTTCATTTAATTAATTCATAATCTGTGGATAAATTTAGATTGCTTTAATAAATACAAAAAAATAATAGAGCTATACATCTTCATTAATTAGCTAATCTTCTTTATTGATTGTTTCTTAATTTTCGGCTCCTTAATATCTAAAAAAATTGATCTCAAACTAAACATTAGTATAGTTATTGAGAGAATTGGTAAAACCACTTCCAAAAATTCATTATTCAAATTGATGTCATTGTCAATCATGAAATTCAAAAAAAAGATAGTTTTTGGCATCCATTAAGTGATCTCTAATGCATAATTAGCAAAATCAAATTTAATTGGTTATGAATGTTATGTATCTATAATAATTATTTAACTAATAAATCAATTTCATTGATAGTTTGAATCATATAAATTAACCATAGAAAAAAACAATTTCTTTTTCCTTTAATCCTTCCCAGCCCGCCTCAATTAATAAATCATTTAATTTATCTTTATTAAAATGCTTAGAACCTGTTTTTACACATCTATTACGCATAGATTTTATTACACCACTTCTCTCTCTCTTATTCTCTCTATCAATAATATTATTATAAAGAGAGAGCATTTTTGAAGGTATTGGAGTCCCATCAAGGTCAATGCCTTTTGCAATTGCCTCTTCAATTGCTTGCATGCCACGTTTTTGCATTTTAAAACCAAACTATAATGAAAAACAATAAAACAAAATTAGTAGTTTCTGGTTTTATGTAAACTATTTATTTACTGGTTTTGAATTTCTTTTAAAACTTTTATTGCTTCTTTAATATGGGCAGGCCCATTAAGCAAATCTCTATAAATATGTTTTATATATCCTTGCCTATCAATAATATAAGTCACTCGACCATCAAGGAGGCCTAATACTCTTGGCACTCCAAATATTTTCCTTAATGAATCTTTAGTATCGCAAAGTAGAGGATATTGTAGTTTGTTTTTATTGGCGAATGCTAGATGACTAGCACTATCTCCATTGCTAACTCCCCATACTTCCGCTCCAAGTACTTTAAAAAGATCATATTTGTCTCTAAAGCCACAGACTTCAATTGTACAACCTGGTGTATCGTCTTTTGGATAAAAGAATAAAACTAATGGAGTTTTCAAATCTTTATTAGTTCTTTGAATTTTATTTTGATCAAATAAAGAAAATTCTGGAACTTTCTCACCAACTCTCACGATAAATTTTATAAAATTATATTTTAATTAAATTAAAACCAAAATAGCGAGTATTTAATAAATCATTCGTTTAAATGAAGAATCAGTTTATTGTTTAAGCTTAAAATTCAATTTTTTCATTTGGTGTAAAAACTGAGCAATATTGTTTAAGAATGATTTTTGCTTCTTTTTCATTTTTCTTATTGTGTTGCAACTTTAGTTTTTCTAGTGCTTCAAAAGTATTCTTCTCACCTAATCTATATCTTGCACATGTGTCTAGCACTCTAAACATTTTTGTTGTGACAGCATTTACAGGAGTACTTAAAAGAAAAAACAAATTTAAAAGAACTAGAATCTTCATAAAGATATAACTTATTAATAATGAACAATAAATTTGATAATTTATGCAATCCTAGCTAAAAGAAATAGAAATTATGTTTCAATGATTAATTTCAATAGTCTTTTATCAAACATTACTAAACTATCTTTAATTTCTATTAAAGATTATTGTATATTAATTTTGATGATATCTTCAAGGAATGAAAAAAATAATTGCTCAACATAAAAAGTTAATTAATTGGTATCAGAAAAAGTTAAATTTAAGTGACTATGGCCTTCTTTGGATTGTTTTTCTAAAAGGTTTTTTCTTAGCACTAATTATTCAGAAAATTTTTTGATAAAAAATATAAAGTACAAATTCTTATAAATAAAAGAATAGTTAATTACTTATTTGATTAAATCAATAAAAATTCTATATAATTTACGTAAAGAGCATTATCCATGAATATCTTTGGTGTTGGCTTACCAGAAATTACAGTAATTTTAATACTGGCTCTTCTGATATTTGGCCCAAAAAAATTACCAGAATTTGGCAGACAAATCGGTAAAACTTTAAAAAGCTTAAAAACTGCTTCTAATGAATTTCAAAACGAAATTGAGAAAGTCATGGATGAAAAAGATGGCTTATCATCAACCACAATGAAGCAGGAGAAGAGTGAACAAGAGATAATAAATAGTGAACAAATTAAAAAGGAAGATAAATAATCATATTCAAATAAAAATTAAATGCTTTTATCAGTTCTGGAAAAATTATTCATCAATTTGAACCGCCTCAGCATCAACAACATTATCCATTCCTACATTATTGATTTTGTGTTTATCTATCCAAGCATTAAAAAATGCTAAAGCTGGCTGAGATGCCCTATAAATAAAAATTGATGATGGCAATACACTAAAAATACCAATTAAGGGACTTTTGAATAAAAGCTTGCCAGCTTTTAGATTAAATAAAATAATTAAAAATGAAGGCAAAAGAATATTTACTATTTTTTTGATTGTTTCAACAAAACCGTATTTATATAGATGCCACACTAGAAAAAGGCTAACTACATATAAGAAAAGATAAGTCATACGTCAAATATACCTTTTCTATTAAGAAAATGTTTTGTTTTAAACAGTTTTCTATTTATAAACTCTAAGTTTTAGAATATATAATTAAAACCACATAAACCAATGAGTTTTGCTGAAATAAGAAAATTTTTAAATAAAATGCAATCTGATAAGGAACTAAAGAAGAAGGTGACTAGCTCAGCTACAGCAGATGATGTAGCTCTCATAGCACAGAATCTCGGATATAGTTTTTCAGGAGACGATCTATTGAGATTTAATGGGAAAAAAGTTGGTAAAGTAACCGTGCGAAAGGTTGAACATCCTGGCGAATATCACTGAATACTTGAGAGTATCAACCCCTCACCCAAATTGCCAAGCCTCCACCCCGCCCTCTTGCACATAACCAATTATCTTTTTTATCGATAGCTATCAAAGAGAAAAATGGCATATTTTTAGTTAGTGGTTTTTCAATTGATTTTGTTATTAATTTGAAACTACCTAGCTTTAAAAAGAAGTGTTCAAAATAGAAATTTAGCAGTGGAATGTTACCTTTCAGAAAAGCCTTACCAGAGAATTCTATTGAAATCAATCCAAAACTCAATGAATTTTTTATCTTGAAAGATGGAATATTGTTCTCATATTTCATATCTTTTAATTCTAGTTTTGCGGAGCAAACCTGCAGTATAGAGCTTGAGATATTGTCTATATTCTGATTATCTTTTTTCCAAACATACTTAAATCTCCATAAACCTAATAAATGGTTGTGATTTATACCACTTCCGACGCTTTTAGATATTTTTTCTAATTTAATAATACTATCAAGATCTGGGGTACCCAATGATTCATCCATATTTTTTGATAACTTTAATTAGTAAAATATTTCCTAGAATAACAAAATTAATACTTTTGTTTAAAGAAATCTAAAAATGAAATTAAGCAGGAAACTATGGGAAAGCAATATAGAAATTGCAAAACAAAGTTTAAATACAAATTTTGTTCAGGGGATTAAATCAGGAGAACTCCCAAAAAACAAATTCCAATCATACATTGCGCAGGACTATTATTTTCTAATGTGTTTTGCAAGATCTTATGGGTTAGCAATCTCAAAATCTAATGATATAAATTCAATTAAAATATTAAGTGGGCTTTTGATGGGTGTTTCTGAAGAACTAATCCTTCATGAAAGTTATGCAAAAAAATGGGAATGCAATTTATCATTAAATAAAATCAAGCCCGCTACAAAACAATATACAGATTTTTTGGATGAAGTATCAAAAAAATTTAATATGATTGAGATTATGGTGGCGATGTCGCCATGTATGAGTTTATATTCCTGGATTGGGAAAAATTTAGCAAAGTCTAATATTGATAATACCTATAAAGAATGGGTAATAACTTATTCTGATGAAAGCTTTAGTAATCTTGCAAAAGCTCTTGAAGATCTTATTGATATTCAAAGCGAAGCATATAATTTTAAATTATTAAATAAAATTTATGAAAAAGCTATGCAATTGGAATTAAATTTTTTTGAGGAATATTCAGATTTTTAATAAAATTAAGTTCTACCCTTTTAATTAATAGAAAATGTATTCAAAAGTTGCTCTTTCAATTGGTGGGAGTGATTCCGGAGGCGGAGCAGGCATCCAAGCTGATTTAAGAACTTTTATGGCTTTAAAGGTACATGGTTGCACAGTTATTTCTTGCATAACAGCTCAAAATAGTTTACAAGTAATAGCATTGCAAGCGGTAAATAAAGCAACTTTTAATGCACAATTTGATGCGTTATTCTCTGACTTTAAAATAAATTCTATTAAGACTGGAATGTTATTAAATTCAGAAATCATTGAGGATACATCCAAAAAATTGGAGCCGTTAAAAATTCCTAAAATAATTGATCCTGTAATGGTATCTAGAACTGGTGCAACATTACTTGAACAAAATGCAATTGATTCATACAAGAAATTATTATTTCCTCAAGCAGAACTAATTACACCAAATATATTTGAAGCTCAGCTTCTTACAAACATTTCTATTAATACTGAGAGCAACATAGAGGAAGCAGGTAAAAAATTACTTGATTTCGGAGCTAAAGCAGTACTAGTAAAAGGCGGAGGCATAGAACATTTGAAAGGGAATGATTTTTATATTGATGCAAAAGGAGAATCAAATTGGTTTAAACATGAAACCATTGCTACCAAGAATACACATGGAAGCGGCTGCACTTTAAGTGCAGCAATTTGTGGTTATCGTTCTCTTGGTTTTGATTTAAAAGAATCTATTGAGAAATCAAAATGTTTCATTACAAAGTCTCTTCAAAATTCCTACAAAATAGGCTCAGGCCCAGGACCACTTGGACATATCTAAAAGATTTCCTAGAGCCAAACTGAAAAACTACTTTTGTTTATTTCAAAATATTTACACTATTTTCCTCCTAGACACACAATTGTCACAAATACCAGCTATTATCTTTACATAATGTTATTTTAAACAATGGATTTTATTTCTAAAAAACAAGGGTATGTTCCTCTTAAAGCAGTTCCATATATCTTCTTCTTAGCTATTATTTTAAGTATTTCAACAACTTCCTCAACTTTTATTTAACTGAACTTTTACTCACAGATTTGTTTAGTTTATATTAATGAAATCCTTTGATTCCATAATCGTTGGTAGCGGTATAGGAGGTCTTTGTTGCGGATCACTATTAGCTCTAGAAGGTAAAAAGGTTTTAATTTGTGAAGCACACTCAAAACCAGGTGGGGTTGCACACAGTTTTTTGCGTAAAGGTTATAATTTCGAATCTGGGCCCTCACTTTGGAGTGGTTTAAGTAAATGGCCATCCAACAATCCTTTAAAGCAAATATTACATCTTATAGATGAAGAAGTTGAAATTATTAAATATAAAAATTGGAAAGTTCTGTTACCTGAAGCAAATTTTGAGTTAGAAGTTGGTAATGAGCCTTTCAAAAAAATAATAAGAAATCTTAGAGGCGATGATGTAGTCAATGAGTGGATTAATTTCCTTAAAGAAATAGAAGAACTAAGCAAAGTCGTTAATAAATTACCACTTTTATCACATTCTATCGAGAAAGATTTCTGGGATAAATTAAGACTTGCAAGACAACTAATCCCTGATTTAAGCAATATCATTAAAATTCAATCTGGTTTTGGTGAGATAGTTGACAAACATCTTAATGATCCTTTTTTAAGGAATTGGACTAATTTATTAAGTTTCTTAATAAGCGGAATGTCAATGGATGATACTAATACAGCCGCAATGGCAACTTTATTTAATGAATGGTTTGAACCCAACTGTCATTTGGAGTACCCAAGAGGGGGTAGTCAAGCTGTAGTCAATGCTTTAATAGCAGGTTTTAAGAAGAATGGTGGTGAATTATTGTTATCTTCTAAAGTAGAAGAAATTACATTTAACAATAAGAATGCTAATGGAATTAGATTGAAAAATGGTAAAGAATTCTCCTCAGATTCTGTTGTATTAAATTGCGATATTTGGCAATCTCGTAATCTACTCCCCAAGAAAATAGTTAAAGCGTGGAAGATGAATATCAATAATATTAAAAGTTGCAATTCATTTCTGCATATACATTTGGGCTTTGATGCATCAGGTATAAAAGATTTACCAATTCATACTATTTGGGTTGATGACTGGGAAAAAGGAATTACAGCAGATAGAAATATCGTTGTATTTTCTGTACCATCAGTTCTGGATCCTGAAATGGCACCTAAAGGAAAGCATATCCTTCATGGATATACACCTGCCAATGAACCTTGGGAAATCTGGGAAAAACTTAAAGGAGATAAGAAGTCATATGAAATTATGAAGAGAAAAAGATGTTCAGTATTCTTTAGGGCTTTGTCAGAATTTATACCTGATATAGAAAAAAGGATTGACGTCCAAATGCTTGGCTCGCCTTTAACACACAAACATTTTACAAACACTCATAATGGAAGTTATGGCCCTGCAATATCAGCAGCAAAACGTCAATTTCCAGGTTGCAGAACCCCTGTAAATAATTTATTTATTTGTGGAGCCAGTGCATTCCCAGGCATTGGCATTCCTGCTGTTGCTGCAAGTGGAGCTTTTGCAGCTGAAGCAATCTTAGGCAAAAGAGCATATGAAAAACTGACTAGTGCAGTGACAAGAATCGAAAAATAAATATTATTCTCAAAATATTAATTAAGAATTGAAAAAATCTTAGGCAAATCTTTACAGAAATGATATTGTTTTTATACATATAAAAATTTCTTATACTTTTAATATGGTTTTCTTATCTATACCTCAAGCTTGGCATTTGGTTGGGACTTGGTCAGAGCAACTACCTAAAGAGTCAACCTTAATAGGCATGGAACAAAATGAGTTGATGATGACACTGCATTCAATTTTCATTCCTCTATTCTTTACAATCTCTATATATTTAATCTCAAGAATGTCTAAGTTTCGCAAAAAAAACGGCTAAGAAAACAGTTAATTTTATTTCGCAGAGCTTCTTCTAACAACCTTCCTACCAGTAGAAGTATCAATTAAATTTTTATCCTCTTTTTTATCTAAATTAGTTTTAGATGGATCCAAATCACTTTGATCCAATTCAGAGCATATACCAACTACCATCGCAGCTTCCATTTGGTCAGGTAAATCTCCGATAGTAAGAAGAGCTTTCAGGACTAATTGCAATCTAGTTTGTCTGTCTAATTCAGGTCTTAGTTTTTTTACTGTATACCAAAGTTCTGTAGTAACTTCTTTCAAAAGTTCTCGATCTACTGCCAAATCAATACCTATTTACATATTTATAATCTACCAAAAAAAAAAGGGTATTTAATAAGTTCTTCTTCAAATGAAGTATTTAGAATTAAATTATTGCATGCGCGAAAGAAAGTTGCACATCACCGTCAGTTTTATATTGATTTTTTAAAATCTTACTTGAATTAAATCTTTTGCTATTTTTGCAATGCTCTTTATTCTTTAATAAAAGGCCTGAATAATTTCCAGAATTAGTTTTTCTACAGTAAGAATTCCACTCTTTTGCCCTAAAAACAGCGTAGGGTGACGAAGATAATACTTTCATTGCCAAAATACATTTGTACTAATTATAGTACAAATTTACTAAGTCGCAATACTTTGCATAGCTTGGAGAATAAAAATATTGTTAATTAATGCAATATCAGCACAATCGGTCGAAGGGTGTAATCAATTCCAAGCATTTGTAAATAGTAAAATCCCAAAAATGAAAATTAGGATCCAAAAGAACCAAGGTACAATTTTTAGAGGTAATAAATATTCCTTACTATATGCTTTCATAAAACCATCATTTAATACAATATTATTGCTTACAATGATGGTTTGAGAATAGGTTTATATGCTCTTAATACATATCATTCATAATTTGGGATTGTATCTTTTTTGACTGGTATTTTTTCCCCTTTTTTATCCCAGTAATCAATTAATGCCTCCAGCTCATTAATTCTCTTTCTTGCGTTAGCGATTTTTTCAGTTAAGGTCATTCGCAATTAATCTCTATTTCAAATATGCATCAATAAAAATAAAATTCAAGTAGGTCAGACACAATTATTTTCATCACAATTTTTGTCCAAAACGCTATAAACTCTTTACCTTTTTATAGTAAATAATTACACCTAAACTATAATGATTAACTTAATTTGACTAGATTGGGAAATGAATAAGCAGCGATCCACTAATTAGTAAAGATGTCGCTAAACAAATATTGACTATGTACATAACAAAACCTTCTCTCCTAGGCAATTTCAGCACTGAGAAAAAGATTATAGAACATGCTAACCCTCCTAAAACTATTATCATTTTCTCTGTTAAAAGATCTAACTCTAAAAACAAATTTTGCCCCTCTAAAAAAGAAAAATATTTTGACAAAGATAACTTACCCTCAATGTGTTTTATTAAATAAAAGCTTGTCAGAGATATAGATGATAAGATTGAAAATATTGCGAGAAAACTGATAGGTTTTGTAAGTCTATTAACAGTTATACTAAAGCTTTTCAATAGAGAAAATATAAATAAGCTCATTCCCAAAGGAATCAACGGAATAAGAATTACAAATTTTATGGAATCTACCATAAAAACAATTAAAAAATTTTTTGATTTACTTTATGGAAAGAATAACACATAAAAATCACATAATTAATCATGGGTTAATTATACCTATTGCTTTTTAGTTATATCGCCACCAAAATTATAGTGGTTAGTTAAAAATTATGTTGGTTATTACTGAAATTACTCTGGCAAGTATAATTTTTCTGGGAATAATTTACTTTGAAGTGAAACTATTATATTCGAAAACAAAAATTGCAAAATAGGGAATTTTTAATTCTTATAAATTAAATAAAATTTAATAATTTGCATGGTCCAAACTCTCGGTAAATGTGAGAGAATAAACACAAATTTGGAATATATTCATCCCATGACTCAATCATCAAAAGAATGCGTCGAAGAATCAACTCGGCAGCAGCAGCAGCAGCAGCAGCAATCTTACTCTGAAACAAAGTTAAATGCATCAGAAATTGAAAAGCTTTATTTAAGAATCAAAGAAGATTGGTTGTAGCCTCCACTTTGTTGTTTTATTTGCAGTAATTTCTTGTCAACTCAATAATCAATAATTCTAATTTTTTTATTAAAGATTACCCTATGCATTCAAAATGATTTTTTGAAGCGAATAATACATTAAAAAAAATAATTAATATTATCTTAATAAAAACTACTTCTATAAATTGTTTAAAAAATTAAAACAACTAGAAAAATTCAATGGTAGATTAGCAATGTTTGGTTTGGCTTATCTTTCATTATCAAAACTTTTATCAAATTTACCTGAGATTCTTAATCAATTAAAATTATTCATTATTTTAAAACAATAGACCTTATCCAAGGATACATTTCTCAAAATATGCATCCTTTAATATGGACTCCAGTCAAGTAAATATAGCCATAACGGCAATCCGAGTTAAGTAGATAAGATTTTGATAAAAACACTTTAAAATTAGTTAAAGCTCACCTGCCGCAAACGTTAATGCCTAGCAATACCATATATAGTATATATGTACTATATGAAGTGTTGTTTTGAAAGGCCGAGCAAATCCAGAATTCCTTTCAGTCAAGCCTGGGGATCATGTATTGATTAAAGAAGAAATAGCATCATCAAAGGGAATTCAGGAATATTGGATAGGTGAAGTATTAAATTGCATAGGGGGAGCACGAGATCCGAACTCATGGACTTTATTTCAAGTAATCAATATAGATAACGGGGAAGTCCTAATAATCAATGCTGATATTGTTGAATTAATATTCAGGGATCCTAGATCATAATGAGAACAAGGAGAACTGACAGTTCGAATTTTATGCAGTTTTTAATTAAAAATCAAGTCAGCCAATTTCAAGGCAAGCAAGACCATATACTTGATTCATTGGGCATGGAGGTTGATTACCTTTATACATTCTGTAAGTTTTTGAAATTATGGTAAAACCCAAATTAGATAATAAATAATTGGAGTAAGGATTGAGGCTAGGACAATCCAATAAAATTTGATTTTCTAAACCTTTGACCAATTCTCTGATAAGTAATTCTGCGATAGGCGGAGTATCTGCTAGAAGAGGTCCTATTCTCCAACCCCTTTGATTATGAGGCAATATACAAGGCCTAATTCTGCCAAATCCATGGCACATATCATTTTCATCAATAATACTTTTGACTATGCCAACAGAATTTTGCAACCAGTCACTCAGAAAATGAGGCCTAGGACTAAGTTCTCTCTGAGAATCATAAATCAGAACTTGTTCAGATGAAATTTGTTTACCAAGAACCACCTTGAATTTAGAAAGATCATCTATGTAAAAATTAGTTTTTGGGAGATCTTGAAAGCCATATAATTTCCAACGATTGGTAACTGAAGATTTCTTAAAGCCCCATTTTGCATAATCATTAAGCCTATTAGGAGCAGCTTCTAATCCAATACAATCAATGTCTTGCAAATATTGTAGAGCATGTTTCCAAAGCCTTAAACCATATCCTTTATGTCTAAAATTCTTTTTTACAATAAATAATCCAATAAACCCATAGGATTTATTATATTTAACGCAAGCAATACTACCAATTGGCACATCATTTAAGCAGCCAACCCAAATACCCTGTTTATCTGTATTTTTATAAATTGATATATCATCAAACCCTGGAGCAAATCCCTCCCTAACAGCCCAATCTGTAACGTGTTCTAATTCATTATTAGAAATTATTCTGATTGAAAATTGCTGTTCCATTCCAAATATCTTAGCTCAATTAAATTTGAATTTATACTAACTTGATCTCGTTAACTTATTTAATCATTCCATCATATAAGTCTTTTCAAACAATTTACTGGAAAAGAATATGATCAAGCCACTAAATATACCTGATAAATGTCCTTTGAGACTTATCCCAGGTATTAGAGAATAAAAGAGGCCAATACTGACAAGAAACAATAACAATCTAAAGATTGATTTATCTTTCTCTAAACCAATAAAACTCTGAAATAAAAAATTATTACCCCAATAAGAAGACATCAATAAGAAGGAAAATACTCCAAAAATAATTCCACTAAATCCAACTAAAAAATGTTCTTTATTTTGATATATGTATACATCTCCTAAATAAAGAAATAGTGTCTGAATTGGAATAATTAATATTATTAAGTAAAAAAATAAATATTTACTTTTAGAAAAGAGTTTAATCAAAAAATATCGGATCATCACAATGCCACAGATATTTGAAAATAAATGATTAATATCTTTATGCACAAAATTATAAAGGAAAATTCTATATGGTTCTTTTAAAATATATAAAGGTGAGTAAAGCATTTTTTGTATACCAATTAAGTTAAGAATATTAATTAGTAAGTAAAGTAAAAAGCAAAGAGATATAGCTGCTATGAATTGAAAGTCACTTTTTTTGATATATTTTTTTTTATAATTAAATAAAGCCATTATTTATATTATTAGGAAGTTAATAACTATTCAAATTATATTTATGATTAAAATATTATTCACAAATAAAATTAACATAATAATCTGATATATTAATTGTATCAATAATATTTTAATTTATATGAATGCTAAAGATCCTTTACAAATAGCTATTCAGGAATTAAAAAACAATGTCATAACAGGAAAGACTTTAGAATTCAATTGGAGAATTGAACAACTAAATAGAATTGATAATTTGCTCTCCAACAATCAAAATGACATTATAAATTCTCTATATAAAGATCTTGGCAAGTCAAAAATTGAATCTCTTTCAGAGATTTTATTAATCAAAGAAGAAATAATATTAGTGAAAAAAAAACTTAAATCATGGATGAGGCCTAATACTTATAAGACTCCAATTTATCTCTACCCTACTTTTTCAAAAGTGACATTCGAGCCTCTTGGGTGCGTTTTAATCTTAGGACCTTATAATTACCCGCTTTTGTATATTCTTAAGCCCTTAGTAAACATCTTTTCAGCGGGAAATACTGCTTTAATTAAACCATCTGAAAAATGTCCAAATACATCAAGACTAATCAAAAAGCTTATAAATAAATATTTTCCAAATGATACTCTAATTGTTATTGAAGGAGATAGAAAAATCGCGAAGAAGCTGGTCAATCAAAAATTTGATCATATTTTTTTCACTGGTAGTACTGAAACAGGTAAATCAATAATGAAAAGTGCATCAAAAAACCTTATCCCACTGACTCTTGAATTAAGTGGCGCTAATCCAGTAATAATTTTAAAAAATGCAAATCTCAAAGTTGCTGCAAAAAGAATAGTCTGGGGCAAATTCTTTAATTCGGGTCAGTCTTGTATGGCTCCAAACCATATATTTATAGAAGAATCTATTGAAGAAAATCTTATTAAAGAAATTAAAAAAACTATTCATAGTTTTTATGGTAAAAAAGTAATTCAATCTGAAACCCTATCAAAACTTGAAAAACAACAATTTTTACAGGCCTCTCAACTTTTAAAGAAGCTAAAAAGAGATAAAAGAATTATTTTTGGAGGTTTAACTAGTAAAAAAAATTTCAAAATATCGCCAACAATCGTGAAAGTAGATAATGAAAATGATTTCATTCTAAGACAAGAGCTCTTTAGTCCTATATTGCCAATAATGTCATTCAGGAAATATCAAACAGCTCTAGAAATAATACAAAAATCATCCAAGCCCTTAGCTATTTACATTTTTGGGGGGAATAAAAAAATTCACAAGTATATATCTGATTCAACAAGCTCAGGGACAATATGTATAAATGATGTTTTACTCCCTGTCTTAATACCAAACTTACCTTTTGGGGGAGTTGGCTTAAGCGGAATGGGTAAATTTCATGGGGAAGAAGGATTTAGAAATTTCTCCAATCAAAAATCAATTACTTACAAAACTAATTTCCTAGATCTTTGGTTAAGGTATCCACCCTACAAAAATATACTGAAATTGATTCAAGTGATTTTCAAAATTTAATTCATTAATTTTCTTTAATGTTATGGCCTTTTTCTATGTTAAATACTAGCTTTGGGTATATGTAGGTAAATTCATGAGATTGAAAAAAGTTATTTTTATATCTTTTTTAATTAGTGTTTTATCGGATTCCTATTTGATTGCTGAGCAAAATACAAATATCAATTCTGATATAACAGCAACTCATATTGTTCAACAAGGTGAAACATTATCTAGTATCGCAAAAAAATACTCCCTTGATATTAAAACTTTAATTGATATTAACAACCTTAATGATAAAAATTATATTTTCGTAGGACAAAATCTTAGCATCTCAAATATTGATAAAAAAAATTCTAACAATAACTCAATTTCCATAAAAGAATTTCATGAGGTAGCATTCGGTGAGACTTTAACTGACATAGCTACCAAGTATGGTATTTCTATAAAAAATCTACTGAAATTAAATAATTTTGAGAATCCCAATTCCATTGAAATTGGAACGAAAGTAAGATTAAGAGCCAGAAAGAATAATCGTCTAAAATTATCCCATAAAAAAAATTCTGACACAGAGAAGGTTTTCTCTAATATAAATTTCACCACATATGGGCCATTAAGGATCAGCTCCAACAAAGTTGAAGTTAAAAATGGTAGGCAAACTATTATGGGGCTTAATGGAAATGGAGTAAAAATAATACTTTCCTTAAATTGTGAAAAGGAAGAAATTGACGTTAGAACTGTTGGTAGAAAGTGGAAAGGCTGGATTCCTGCTAAGGAAAATTTTGAGAAAAAAATATTAAAAGATTTTTGTTCATAGACTTTTTGATTAATATGTGTGAATAATTATTATTCAAAGATAGAATTATGAGCTATTCTCTTAGATAGATAAATTTAAATTAATGGCAATCTCAAGAGGCGATCTAGTTAGAGTAAAAAGACCCGAATCTTATTGGTACAATGAGATTGGTAAAGTTGCTTCAGTTGACACTACTGGCATTAAATATAATGTGGTAGTCAGATTCGAAAAGGTAAATTATGCTGGTATCAGTGGCACTGAGGGAGGGAACAACACTAATAATTTCGCTGAGAATGAGTTAGAGAAAGCATAAAGAATTGCCTGAACTACCTGAAGTTGAGACAGTTAAAAGAGGTTTAGAGCAAAAACTCAAAGATTTTTTTATCCATGAAATAGATGTTATAAGGGCGTCCACTGTAGCTTATCCAGACAATACCGAAGACTTCATTAAAGGAATAAAAAACTCCTTAATTACTAAGTGGGATAGAAGAGGTAAATATTTAATTGCTTATTTACAAAAGGAGTCACTTAAATTTTCCTCTCAAGATGATAAAACTAAACATAAATCGAATGGATGTTTAGTTGTTCATTTAAGAATGACAGGATTTTTTAATCTCTGCAAAGGGATAACCCCCCCTTGTAAACATACAAGAATTAGATTTTTTGATGAAAATGAGAATGAACTCAGATTTGTTGATGTCAGAAGTTTCGGCCAAATGTGGTGGATTAAAGAAGGTTTGATTCCTGGTAATGTTATTAAAGGACTTGGATCTCTTGGGCCTGAACCTTTCTCGGAAGCATTTAACGTCAATTATTTAAAAAATCAATTAAAAAGAAGAACAAAATCTATTAAGGCTGTTTTACTTGATCAAACTATTATTGCAGGTATTGGGAATATTTATGCAGATGAAAGTTTATTTGAAGCAGGTATTTCTCCTTTTCGCAGAGCTAATAGCATTAACTCTAAAGAACTAATTAGATTAAGAAACTCAATTATAAATGTTTTAAGAGAGAGTATTGGTTTTGGAGGCACTACTTTCAGTGATTTCAGAGATCTTGAAGGGTCAAGTGGAAATTATGCCTCTCAAGCTAAAGTTTATAGAAGGACAGGAAGACAATGTCTCAAATGCAATAACTTAATTAATAGAAAAAAAATTGCAGGTAGAAGTACCCATTGGTGCCTATATTGTCAAAAATAAAAAGAGGACTTAGCTAAGTAAGTCCTCTTAATAATATTTTACCTGGCATTGAGCTATCTTCTCAAGGGGCTACCCCCTAAATATTTTCGCCGCTTATGCGTTTCACAACCGAGTTCGAGATGGATCGGAGTGGTTCCACATCGCCATGAACACCAGGATAGTGTGAACCTTGAGAACTGCATAGA
>MDSZ01257294.1_pt1 | contig 23949 bp, 23 predicted proteins | sample 811201 | NCBI WGS metagenome assembly MDSZ01 (sample SAMN05326647, study PRJNA326480) | marine metagenome | isolation source: seawater | place: Indian Ocean: North | collected 2010
CAAGAAGTCCGGGGTCGGGCGTGAGACCCACAAGATGATGCTCGATCACTACCAGCAGACCAAGAACCTGCTGGTCAGCTACGACATCAATCCGCTGGGCTTCTTCTGACAGCCAGCACAGGATCTGCTGCTGCATTGGCAGCAGGTCTCCGGCTCGCGGGATCGTGAGCCGGCCATGTACCCAGGGCGGTGCGCTCGCTCCGGCGCGCCGCCCCATTGCCAGGCGAGCAACCCTGTCCGGGTGGGTCTGCAGGCAGCCATGGGCCTGAACGGCAGCAGATCCTTATCGCAACGCGGCTTCGGCCGCGTTTTTTCTGCGCACCGGTTGCCTGAGCCCGGCGTTCCGCCCCTCGACCGTACCTACCAATGCCAGGCGAATCTCCTCCCAAAGTACCATTTGGCCACCTGCCTGGCGGGGGCTTAATGGGGTTGCCGGAATGCCCCGGCTGAATAACAAGAGGACCGCACCATGTGGACTAAACCCGCCTACACCGACCTGCGTATTGGCTTCGAAGTCACCCTGTATTTCGCCAACCGCTGATCGCTCCTGGCCCCGGCTCGACCGGGGCATCCCGCTGGTGACCCGTCATGCATATCCAGATTCTTGGCTCCGCCGCCGGCGGTGGTTTCCCGCAGTGGAACTGCAACTGCCGCAACTGCCGTGGCGTGCGCGCCGGCTCCCTGCGCGCGCAACCGCGCACGCAATCGTCCATTGCCATTTCCGATGATGGCGAGCGCTGGATCCTGTGCAACGCCTCGCCCGACATCCGCGCGCAGATCGAGGCCTTCCCGGCGCTGCAGCCGGCGCGCAAGCTGCGCGACACGGCGATCGCCGGCATCGTCCTGCTCGACAGCCAGATCGATCACTGCACCGGCCTGCTGACCCTGCGCGAAGGCTGCCCGCACGAGGTCTGGTGTACCGAGATGGTCCATCAGGACCTGACCACGGGCTTTCCGCTGTTCAACATGCTCAGCCACTGGAATGGCGGGCTGCAGCATCGCCTGATCGGCCTGGACGCCAAGCCGTTCAGCATTCCGGCCTGCCCGGCACTGAGCCTCACCGCCATCGCTCTGCGCAGCAGCGCACCGCCGTACTCGCCACACCGTGGCAACCCGCATCCGGGCGACAACATCGGCCTGTTCATCAAGGACCGGCGCAGTGGCCGCAGCCTGTTCTACGCCCCGGGCCTCGGCCAGGTGGACGAGCAGCTGCTGAGCTGGATGCGCCGCGCCGACTGCCTGCTGGTGGACGGCACGCTGTGGCGTGACGACGAGATGCGCGTGTGCGAAGTCGGCGACAAGCTCGGCAGCGAGATGGGCCATCTGTGCCAGAGCGGCCCGGGCGGCATGCTCGAGGTCCTCGAAGGCCTGCCGGCGACGCGCAAGGTCCTCATCCATATCAACAACACCAACCCGATTCTCGACCTCGACTCGCCCGAGCGCGCCGAACTGGATGCGCAGGGTGTCGAGGTCGCATTCGATGGCATGAGCATCACGCTGTAACAGGCCGATGACAACAAGACGGAGTGCCGATGAGCCAACCTGCCATGAGCCCTGCCGAATTCGAGCAGGCGCTGCGCGCCAAGGGCGCGCTGTACCACATCCACCACCCGTTCCATCGCGCCATGTACGAAGGGCGCGCCAGCCGTGAGCAGATCCAGGGCTGGGTGGCCAACCGCTTCTACTACCAGGTGAACATCCCGCTCAAGGATGCGGCGATTCTCGCCAACTGCCCGGATCGCGAGACCCGCCGCGAGTGGGTGCAGCGCATTCTCGACCACGACGGTGCCCCCGGCGAGGAGGGCGGCATCGAGGCCTGGCTGCGCCTGGCCGAAGCGGTCGGCCTGGATCGCCAGCAGGTGCTGTCGCAGGAACTGGTGTTGCCGGGCGTGCGTTTCGCCGTCGATGCCTACGTCAACTTCGCCCGCCGCGCCAGCTGGCAGGAAGCGGCCAGCAGCTCGCTCACCGAACTGTTCGCCCCGCAGATTCACCAGTCGCGTCTGGACAGCTGGCCGCAGCACTACCCGTGGATCGACGGCAGCGGCTACGACTACTTCCGCAAGCGCCTGAAGGAAGCGCGCCGTGATGTCGAGCATGGCCTGCGCATCACCCTCGAGCACTACCGCACCCGCGATGCCCAGGAGCGCATGCTGCAGATCCTGCAGTTCAAGCTGGACGTGCTGTGGAGCATGCTCGATGCCATGAGCATGGCCTATGAACTGCAACGCCCGCCGTATCACACGGTGACCGACCAGCGCCTCTGGCATCGGGGGATCGCGCCATGAGCCAGATGATGACGGAGCCACCCATGAGCGCCTCGATCCTGGCCAACGTACCTGCCATCCGCCGTGGCTTTCGCCTGCAGTTCGAACCGGCCCAGGGCTGCCACGTGCTGCTCTATCCGGAAGGCATGATCAAGCTCAACGACAGCGCCAGCGAGATTCTCCAGCAGGTCGACGGCAAGCGCTCGGTGGCCGAGATCATCGGCAACCTGCACCAGTGCTTCCCGGACGTACCCGGTATCGACGAAGACATCCTCGCCTTCATGGAGGTGGCCCATGCTCAGTTCTGGATCGAGCTTCGCTAAGCCGGACGTGCAGGTCGGGCCGCCGCTATGGCTGCTGGCCGAACTGACCTATCGCTGCCCGCTGCAGTGCCCGTACTGCTCCAACCCGCTGGACTTCGCCCGGCAGGGCGCCGAGCTGTCCACTGCCGAATGGATCGAGGTCTTCCGCCAGGCCCGTGAACTGGGCGCCGCGCAGCTGGGTTTCTCCGGCGGCGAGCCACTGGTGCGCCAGGACCTGGCCGAGCTGATCGCGGCGGCCCGTGGCCTGGGCTACTACACCAACCTGATCACCTCCGGCATCGGCTTGAGCGAGGCGCGCATCGCCGAGTTCGCCGAGGCCGGGCTGGATCACATCCAGATCAGCTTCCAGGCCGCCGACGAGGAGGTGAACAACCTGCTCGCCGGCTCGAAGAAGGCCTTCGCCCAGAAGCTGGCCATGGCCCGTGCGGTCAAGGCGCACGGTTACCCGATGGTGCTCAATTTCGTCACCCACCGGCACAACATCGACAACATCGAGCGCATCATCGAACTGTGCCTGGAGCTGGAGGCGGACTTCGTCGAGCTCGCCACCTGCCAGTTCTACGGCTGGGCCGAACTCAACCGTGCCGGGCTGCTGCCGACGCGGGCGCAGCTGGAGCGCGCCGAGGGCATCACCAACCAGTGGCGCGACAAGCTGGCGGCGCAGCAGCACCCGTGCAAGCTGATCTTCGTCACCCCGGACTACTACGAGGAACGCCCGAAGGCCTGCATGAACGGCTGGGGCAACCTGTTTCTCGACATCACCCCCGATGGCACCGCCTTGCCCTGCCACAGCGCGCGGCAGCTGCCGGTGCAGTTTCCCAATGTGCGCGAGCACAGCGTCGAGCATATCTGGCGGCATTCGTTCGGTTTCAATCGCTTTCGCGGCGACGACTGGATGCCCGAGCCGTGCCGCTCGTGCGACGAGAAGCACAAGGACTTCGGCGGCTGTCGCTGCCAGGCCTTCATGCTCACCGGCGACGCCAGCAATGCCGACCCGGTGTGCAGCAAGTCGGCGCGGCATGACCTGATCCTCGCCGCCCGCCAGCAGGCCGAGACCGCGCCGCTGGGGCTGGACACCCTGCAGTTTCGCAACGAGAAGGCCTCGCGGATCATATGCAAGGCGTAGGCGAGCGCGACCCCGACTCGATCTGGAGTGCCGAGCAGGCCGCTGCCGCCAGTGCCGATTTCGCCGAGCTGCAGGCGGCTCATGGTGGCCTGCTGTGGGTGGCCTTCGATCCTGAACGGGCGCGTTGCGGGCTGTTCTTCTGGCGCGATGGTGCGAGCAGGGAACTGACGCCAGCGGGGTTCTCCGTGCGCAGCCGGGTCTACGAGTACGGCGGCGGCGCCTGCTGCGCCACCGATCAGGGTGTGGCGTTGGTCAATGAGGCTGATCAGCAGGTCTACCATCTGCTGCTGACTCCTGCGCAAGGCGAGCCGCAGGCGCTGACGGCAAACGCCAGTTGCCGCTACGGCGACCTGTGCTTCGTGCCTGCCTGGCAGGCGCTGCTGGCGGTCGAGGAAAGTCATCAAGGCGATGCTGTAGTGCATCGACTGGTGCGCATCGGCCTCACCGGCAAGCGTGACGTGCTGGTGGAGGGCGCCGACTTCTACGCGGCGCCGGTGGCCGATGCCGATGGCCGGCGCCTGGCCTGGATCGAGTGGGACCGCCCCGACCAACCCTGGATCGCCACGCGCCTGTGCCAGCGCGAGTCCGGCGAGCGCACCCGTGTGCTGGCTGGTCAGGCGGGGGATCGATCTCTGCAGCAGCCACGTTTCGACGCGCAGGGGCGGCTGTGGGTGCTGAGCGATCAGGCCGGTTGGTGGCAGCCGGAGTGCGTCGACGAGCGCATGACACTGGACGTCGCCCCTGGCGATCACGCCGCGGCGCCCTGGCAGCTGGGCGGGCGCACCTATCTGGCGCTGGACGATGGCGAGTTCCTGCTGAGCCGTTTCGAGCAAGGCACGGGCGTGCTGGTTGCCAGTGCGCTGGGCGCGAGCGCGGCGGGGCACCACGCAGCCGGCGAGCGTCGGCTGGCCACGGGCTTCACGCGCTTCCGTGGCCTGAGCGCGGATGCCGAGTATTTCTATTGCATCGCCGCCGCGCCGGATCGGCTGCCGGCGGTACTCGCCATTCGCCGCTGCGATGGCGCCCTGCAGGTCCTTGCCGGTGGGGCGCAGCCCTTGCCCGCGCCGCTGCTTTCCCGCCCCGAGGCCCTGAGTTGCCCGGTGGGGCAGGGCGAGCAGTGCCACGGCTTCTTCTACGCGCCTGTCCCGGCCGTGACGCGTCCGCCGCTGGTGATCTTCCTGCATGGCGGCCCGACCTCCGCCTGCTACCCGGTATTCGACCCGCGCATCGCCTTCTGGACGCTGCGCGGCTACGCCGTGCTCGACCTCAACTACCGTGGCAGCAGCGGCTATGGCCGCGCGTACCGCCTGCGTCTGGCCGGTGGCTGGGGCGAGCTGGAGGTCGAGGACATCCGCGCCGCCATCGATAGCCTGGTCGACGCCGGGCGTGTCGACCCGCAGCGCGTGTTCGTGCGCGGTGGCAGCGCCGGTGGCTTCAGTGCCTTGCGCGCCCTGGTCGAGCTGCCGACGCTGCGCGGCGGCGCCAGCCTCTACGGGGTCAGCGATCCGCTGGCCCTGCGCAGGCTGACGCACAAGTTCGAGGCCGACTACCTGGACTGGCTGATTGGCGACCCGCAGCAGCATGTCGAGCGCTACCGCACGCGCACGCCCCTGTTGCAGGCAGAGCGCATCCGCGTGCCGGTGATCTTCTTTCAGGGCGCCCTGGACGCGGTGGTGGTACCGAGCCAGACCGAAGCCATGGTCGAGGCCCTGCGCCAGCGCGGTCTGCCGGTCGAATACCAGCTGTTCGCCGAAGAACGCCACGGCTTTCGCCAGGCTGCCAATCTGGCCAGCGCATTGCGCGCCGAGCATGCTTTCTACCAGGGTTTGCACTGAACGCTGGTCGCATTGCATTAGCCGAGCAATGCAGTAGGCTGAGCGCCATCCATAACAAGAAACTTCAGGCCGTTGTATGAGCCACGATTTGAGTCAGCTGCGCAAGTTCGTTTCTCCCGAGATCATCTTCGGTGCCGGCTCTCGGCACAATGTCGGCAACTACGCCAAGACCTTCGGTGCGCGCAAGGTGCTGGTGGTTTCCGACCCGGGCGTGGTCGCCGCTGGCTGGGCGGGTGACGTGCAGGCGAGCCTGCAGAACCAGGGCATCGACTACTGCCTGTACACCCGCGTGTCGCCCAACCCCCGTGTCGAGGAGGTGATGGAAGGCGCCGAGCTGTACCGCAGCGAGGGCTGCAACGTCATCGTCGCGGTAGGGGGCGGCAGCCCGATGGATTGCGCCAAGGGCATCGGCATCGTCGTCGCTCACGGGCGCAGCATCCTCGAATTCGAGGGGGTGGACACCATCCGCGTGCCCAGCCCGCCGCTGATCCTGATTCCGACCACCGCCGGCACCTCGGCCGACGTGTCGCAGTTCGTGATCATCTCCAACCAGCAGGAGCGGATGAAGTTCTCCATCGTCAGCAAGGCCGTGGTGCCCGATGTGTCGCTGATCGACCCGGAAACCACGCTGAGCATGGACCCCTTCCTCTCCGCCTGTACCGGCATCGACGCCATGGTGCACGCCATCGAAGCCTTTGTTTCCACCGGCAACGGTCCGCTGACCGACCCGCACGCGCTGGAGGCCATGCGCCTGATCAACGGCAATCTGGTGGAGATGATCGCCAACCCGCACGACATTGCCCTGCGCGAGAAGATCATGCTCGGCAGCATGCAGGCCGGCCTGGCGTTCTCCAATGCCATCCTCGGCGCGGTGCATGCCATGAGCCACAGCCTGGGCGGCTTCCTCGACCTGCCGCACGGCCTGTGCAATGCGGTGCTGGTCGAGCATGTGGTGGCGTTCAACTACAGTGCGGCGCCGGAGCGCTTCAAGGTGATCGCCGAGACCCTCGGCATCGACTGCCGTGGCCTCAACCATGCGCAGATTCGCCAGCGCCTGGTCGAGCACCTGATCGCCTTCAAGCATGCCGTGGGCTTCCGCGAGACCCTGGGGCTGCACGGCGTCGGCACCTCGGACATTCCCTTCCTGTCCAGCCACGCCATGGACGACCCCTGCATTCTCACCAACCCGCGCGAGTCCACGCAGCGAGACGTCGAGGTGGTCTATGGCGAGGCGCTCTGACGAGGCGCTGGCCGGGCTGCTCGGTCTTGGCAGCCAGTCGGCGCGCAAGAGCCATTACCCGGAGCTGCTGGCGCGCCTGGAAGAGCTGGAAGTCGAGCGCAATCGCTACAAGTGGCTGTTCGAGCATGCCGTGCACGGCATCATCCAGGCCAGCCTGCAGGACGGTGTGCTGGCGGCCAATCCGGCGATGGCGCGCATGCTCGGCTATGACGATCCGCTGCAGGTATTGTGGGCACCGGACGACCTGGCCCGGCACCTGTTTGTCGGCGGCTTCGACGAGCTGGCGTTGATCCGCGACCGCCTGAGCCAGGGGCAGGCGTTGCTCGGCTACGAAACGCGCCTGCGCCGTCGCGACGGCAGCACCATCGACGTGCTGATGAACCTGTTGCTCAAGCCCGAGAGCGAAGGGGTCTTCGAGGGCTTCGTCGCCGACATCACCGAGCGCAAGCAGGCCCAGCAGCGCCTGCAGCTGCTCAACGACGAACTGGAGCAGCGCGTGGCCGCGCGCACCTTCGAACTGCTCGAATCCAACCGTAACCTGCAGCGCCAGATCGAAGAGCGCGAACGCATCGAACTGGCCCTGCGCGAGGCACGCGATGCCGCCGAGACCGCCAATCGCAGCAAGGACAAGTACCTGGCAGCGGCCAGCCATGACCTGCTGCAGCCGCTGAACGCCGCGCGCCTGCTGATCTCCACGCTGCGTGAGCGGGCCCTGCCGAGCGCCGAGCACAACCTGGTCGAGCGCAGCCACCTGGCACTCGAAGGCGCCGAGGACCTGCTGGCCGATCTGCTGGATATCTCCAAGCTGGATCAGGCGGCGATCAAACCGGACGTCGACACCTATCGCCTGGAAGAACTGCTGGCGCCGCTGGCCTCGGAGTTCGAGGGCGTTGCCGGGGCCAGTGGCCTGCGCCTGCGCGTGCAGATCGCCGATTGCGCCGTGCACACCGATTTTCGTCTGCTGACGCGCATTCTGCGCAACTTCCTCAGCAACGCCTGCCGCTATACCGAGGCGGGCGGGGTGCTGCTCGGTTCGCGGCGGCGCGGTGACTTCGTCGAACTGCAGGTCTGGGACAGCGGGCGGGGCATAGCCGCTGATCAGCTGGACAGCATCTTCCTCGAATTCAATCAGCTGGACGTCGGCCGCGCGGCGGAGCGCAAGGGGGTCGGCCTCGGCCTGGCCATCGTCGAGCGCATCGCCCGCATGCTTGGCTACCCGGTGCAGGTACGCTCGCAGCCGGGGCGCGGCTCGCTGTTCAGCATCCGCGTGCCGCTGGCCCGCCAGCATCCGCTGCGCCAGGTGCAGCCGGCGGCGCAGGCGGTGCTTGGCAATCCGCTGCCGGGGCGGCGTCTGCTGGTGATCGACAACGAAGCGGACATTCTCCACAGCATGGCGGCATTGCTCGGCCAGTGGGGCTGCGAGGTGGTCACCGCGCTGGATCTGCCCGAGGCGCTGGAGAACCTGCAGGGCAGGGCGCCCGAGGTGATCCTCGCCGATTTCCACCTCGATCACGGCGTGCTGGGCTGCGAGGTCATCCAGCAGTTGCGCGAGCGCTTTTCCCGGACGATCCCGGCGCTGATCATCAGTGCCGACCGCAGCGACGCCTGTCGTCGCCAGCTGCAGGCGCTGGGGGCGCCACTGCTGAACAAGCCGGTCAAGCCGGGCAAGCTGCGCGCGGTGCTCAGCCAGCTGCTGCAGGAAACCTGAGCGGCGGCGGACTGGTGGTCTGAACCTGAGCGATTCGGATGCTGTCTATTGGCTACCTCATCCCTCAGGAGATAACCACAATGACAATTTCCATGAACCCCGCCATGCGTCGTCTGGCCGCTGTCACTGCGCTGTTTCATCTGCTGCTGGTCGCGCAGATCCCTGCGGCGAACGCCGCGATGATCGGCACTCAGGAGGTGATCGCCGAGCAGCAGCACCAGGTCGACCAGCAACAGCTGATGGCCATGCTCGATGATCAGCAGGTCAAGGACAAACTGGTCGCCATGGGCGTCGATCGTGAGCAGGTCGAGTCACGTATCGCCAGCCTGACGCCGGCCGAACTGGCGCAGTTCAACCAGCAGCTCGATCAGGCGCCTGCCGGTGCCGGTGTGGTCGGCATCATCGTGCTGTTTCTGGTGATCTTCATCATCACTGATATGCTGTGCGCCACCAACATCTTCAGTTTCGTCAAATGCATCAATCGCTGATCCGCCTCTGCTGTATCGCATCCGTCGTTCTACTCGCAGCCTGCGCTCGGTCTCCGGTGTTATCGCCGGAGGCCCAGCGCCTGCCTGAACGCGTCGAGTTGACCGATGTGCCCTTCTTCCCGCAGGACGCCTATCAGTGCGGGCCGGCGGCGCTGGCCACCATGCTCAACCAGCGTGGCGTGCTGACGACGCCAGGTGCACTCAAGGACAAGGTCTACCTTCCCGGCCGCGAGGGCAGCCTGCAGGTCGAGATGGTTGCCGCTGCGCGCAGCCATGAGCTGCTGGTCTACCCGTTGCAGCCGCGCCTGGAGGCGATACTGGCGGAGGTCGCGGCGGGCAACCCGGTGCTGGTGCTGCAGAACCTGGCGTTCGACTGGTATCCCCAGTGGCACTTCGCGGTGGTGGTGGGCTATGACCGCCGCGAACGCACGCTGGTCCTGCGTTCGGCCACCACGCGACGGCTCGAAGACAGCTTCACCAGCTTCGACAAGACCTGGGCGCGTGGCGGTCGCTGGGCGGTGCTGACGCTGCCGCCGGAGCGGCTGCCGGCGCAGGCCGACATGCACGCCTGGATGCAGGCGGCCAATGACCTGGAGCAGACCGGCAACGCCCAGCCGGCACGTCGTGCCTATCGCCGTGCGGCCGAGGCCTGGCCGGAGCAGGCACTGCCCTGGTTCGCCATGAGCAACAGCCGCTATGCCGATGGTGACCGCCAGGGCGCCGAGCAGGCCTTGCGCGAGAGCCTCAAGCGCGAGCCTGACTTCGCCGCCGGCTGGTACAACCTGTCCCAGCTGCTGGGGGAGCGCAGCTGTGCGGGCGAGGCGCGCCAGGCCCAGGCATGCGCGCAGCGCCTGGCACCGCAGGACGCGCGCTTCGCCGCGCCGCCGCAGGTCGCCGGTTCGGCCGGACAGTGCCAGGCCTTGCCGGCCTGTCCATGAGACAAACGAAAACGGCGCCCTCGGGCGCCGTTTTCGTCGATGGGCTGGATCAGACGCCCAGCTTGTCGCGCAGCGTGTAGTACCACGCGCCGATGGCACTGAAGGGAACCTGGAACAGGCGGCCGCCAGGGAAGGGGTAGTGCGGCAGGTCGGCGAAGGCATCGAAACGCTCGGCCTGGCCACGCAGCGCCTCGGCCAGCACCTTGCCGGCCAGGTGCGTGTAGGTCACGCCATGGCCGCTGCAGCCCTGGGAGTAGTAGATGTTGTCGCCGATACGACCGACTTGCGGCAGGCGCGACAGGGTCAACAGGAAGTTGCCGGTCCAGGCGTAATCGATCTTCACGTCTTTCAGTTGCGGGAAGGTCTTGAGCATCTTCGGCCGGATGATGGCTTCGATGTTGGCAGGGTCGCGTGCGCCATAGACCACGCCACCGCCGTAGATCAGGCGCTTGTCGCCGGAGAGGCGGTAGTAGTCGAGCAGGTAGTTGCAGTCCTCGACGCAGTAGTCCTGCGGCAACAGGCTGGCGGCCAGCTCATCGGAGAGCGGCTCGGTGGTGATCACCTGGGTGCCGCACGGCATCGACTTGGCGGCCAGCTCCGGTACCAGGTTGCCCAGGTAGGCGTTGCCCGCGACCACGACGAACTTGGCCTTGATACGACCTTCCGGAGTGTGCACCAGGGGGTTGGCGCCGCGCTCGATGCGAATGGCAGGCGACTGTTCGTAGATCACGCCGCCGAGCGACTCGACTGCAGCGGCTTCACCCAGTGCCAGGTTCAGCGGGTGGATATGGCCGCCGCTCATGTCCAGCATGCCGCCGATATAGTTGTCGGTGGCGACCACTTCACGGATGCGCGCTGCGTCCATCAGTTCCAGCTGGGTGTGGCCGTAGCGCTCCCACAGCTTCTTCTGCGCTTCCAGGTGGCCCATCTGCTTGCTGGTCAGTGCGGCGAACACGCCGCCGTCCTTCAGGTCGCACTGGATGTCGTACTTGGCGATGCGCTCACGAATGATGCGGCCGCCCTCGAAGGCCATCTGCCCCAGCAGCTGGGCCTGCTTCGGGCCGACAGTGCGCTCGATGACATCGATGTCGCGGCTATAGCTGTTGACGATCTGCCCGCCGTTGCGGCCGGATGCGCCGAAACCGACCTTGGCCGCCTCCAGGATGCTGACCTTGAAGCCGTTCTCCAGCAGGAACAGGGCCGTGGACAGACCGGTGTAGCCGGCACCGATGATGCACACATCGGTTTCCACTTCTCCCTGCAGGGCGGGGCGTTGAGCGGCCTGGTTGGCAGAAGCGGCGTAATAGGATTGTGGGTATGCCGTGTGCGCCATATTGAACCTCTGTTCTTTATTTTTTACGAATGATCGGATGCTACCTGAGTTGCAAATAGCCGGCTAGTGGCTGTGCAAAATATTCAACGATCCTGCCGAACGTAAAAAATTGGACTATTTCAGTAAGTTAGCGAAAAAACTTGTTGACGCCCGAAAAGATCTGCGTAGAATGCGCACCCATCGAAGGCACATAGCTCAGTTGGTTAGAGCACCACCTTGACATGGTGGGGGTCGTTGGTTCGAGTCCAATTGTGCCTACCAAATCGATAAAAAGGGGTCGCCAAGCGACCCCTTTTTTATTGTCCGGATTTTTCGGGTGCTGCATCGCCTTTTGTGTCGTTTGTTGTTCGCGGCGGCTTGTCAGGGCTCAGGCTTTCTGAAAGCATCCGTACTCTTTACCTCCAGTGACTCTGGTTCGGTCTGGTTGGCCCTCGGGCTCCTGCCATCGTTAGGCAGATATACCGCCGAATCGCTTCCTGGCTCATCCCAACCCACGTGACCTTTGGTAGGGGTCACCACTAGGAGAGGAGGCGCCATGCCCATCATTACTCTTCCCGACGGCAGTCAACGTTCGTTCGATCATCCGGTATCCGTACTGGAGGTCGCTCAATCCATTGGTGCGGGTCTGGCCAAGGCCACCCTGGCTGGCAAGGTCAACGGCAGGCAGGTCGACGCCTGCGACGTCATCGATACCGATGCCACCCTGCAGATCATCACGCCGAAGGACGAAGAAGGGCTGGAAATCATCCGCCACTCCTGTGCTCACCTGGTTGGCCATGCGGTCAAGCAGCTGTATCCGAATGCCAAGATGGTGATCGGTCCGGTCATCGATGAAGGCTTCTATTACGACATCGCCATCGACCGTCCCTTCACGCCGGAAGACATGGCGGCCATCGAGAAGCGCATGGCCGAGCTGATCGACAAGGACTACGACGTCATCAAGAAGATGACGCCGCGCGCCGACGTCATCGAGCTGTTCAAGTCCCGTGGCGAGGAGTACAAGCTGCGCCTGATCGACGACATGCCCGATGAAACGGCCATGGGTCTGTACTTCCACGAAGAATACGTCGACATGTGCCGTGGCCCGCACGTGCCGAACACGCGCTTCCTCAAGGCATTCAAGCTGACCCGGATTTCCGGTGCCTACTGGCGCGGTGACTCGAAGAACGAGCAGCTGCAGCGCGTCTACGGCACCGCCTGGGCGGACAAGAAGCAGCTGGCTGCCTATATCCAGCGCATCGAAGAAGCCGAGAAGCGCGATCACCGTCGTATCGGCAAGCAGCTGGACCTGTTCCACCTGCAGGAAGAAGCGCCGGGCATGGTGTTCTGGCACGCCAATGGCTGGACTGTCTATCAGGTGCTCGAGCAGTACATGCGCCAGGTGCAGCGCGAGAACGGCTACCAGGAGATCAAGACGCCGCAGGTGGTCGATCGCATTCTCTGGGAGCGTTCCGGTCACTGGTCCAACTACGCCGAGAACATGTTCACTACGGCCTCGGAAAATCGCGATTACGCGGTCAAGCCGATGAACTGCCCGTGCCACGTGCAGGTGTTCAACCAGGGCCTGAAGTCCTACCGTGACCTGCCGCTGCGTCTGGCCGAGTTCGGTGCCTGCCACCGTAACGAGCCGTCCGGCGCGCTGCACGGCATCATGCGCGTGCGTGGTTTCGTGCAGGACGATGCGCACATCTTCTGCACCGAAGAGCAGGTGAAGAAGGAAGCGGCCGACTTCATCAAGCTGACGCTGGATGTCTACAAGGACTTCGGCTTCACTGACATCGCCATGAAGCTGTCGACTCGTCCGGCCAAGCGCGTGGGTTCCGAAGAATTGTGGGATCGCGCCGAGGGTGCGCTGGCCGATGCGCTCAACGAATCCGGTCTGGAGTGGGAATACCAGCCGGGCGAGGGCGCTTTCTACGGTCCGAAGATCGAGTTCACGCTGCGTGACTGCCTGGGCCGTAACTGGCAATGCGGCACGCTGCAGTACGATCCGAACCTGCCCGAGCGGCTGGATGCCAGCTATATCGCCGAAGACAACAACCGCAAGCGCCCGGTCATGCTGCACCGTGCGATCCTCGGTTCCTTCGAGCGTTTCATCGGCATGCTGATCGAACATTACGCCGGTTCCTTCCCGGCCTGGTTGGCGCCGACCCAGGCGGTGATCATGAATATCACCGACAAGCAGGCCGATTTTGCCCGTGAAGCGGAGAAAACTCTCAATCAAAGCGGTTTTCGTGCCAAGGTTGACTTGAGAAACGAAAAGATCGGCTTTAAAATCCGCGAGCATACCTTGCTCAAGGTTCCCTATCTCCTGGTCATCGGAGATCGGGAGGTCGAGACACGATCCGTTGCTGTGCGCACCCGCGAAGGCGTCGACCTGGGGTCAATGCCTCTCGAGCAGTTCGCCGCGCAGTTGCAGCAAGCGGTTTCCCGGCGTGGTCGCCAAGATTTGGAGTAAGAACTATTAAGCGTGATATGAGACAGGACAAGCGGGCCGCCCCCAAGGCGCCGATCAACGAGAACATCAGCGCGCGTGAAGTTCGTCTGATTGGCGCGGACGGCCAGCAGATTGGTGTGGTTTCCATCGATGAGGCGCTGAGCGCCGCCGAGGAAGCCAAGCTGGATCTGGTGGAAATCTCCGCAGACGCGGTGCCACCGGTTTGCCGCATCATGGACTACGGCAAGCACCTGTTCGAAAAGAAAAAGCAGGCTGCTGCGGCGAAGAAGAACCAGCACCAGCAACAGATCAAAGAAATCAAGTTTCGTCCAGGGACGGAAGAAGGGGATTATCAGGTAAAACTACGCAACCTGATACGTTTCCTTGAAGATGGGGACAAGGCCAAGGTATCTCTGCGATTCCGCGGCCGTGAGATGGCCCACCAGGAGCTGGGTATGGAGCTGCTCAAGCGGGTCGAACAAGACCTGATCGAGCTCGGCACCGTCGAACAGCATCCTAAGCTGGAAGGACGCCAGCTGATGATGGTCATCGCTCCCAAGAAGCGTAAATAACCTCCCGGGCACTGGCAGGCCTGATGGTTATCAGTTGTTAATGAATGCGGAGTACTAAACATGCCAAAGATGAAAACCAAGAGCGGCGCTGCTAAGCGCTTCCTGAAGACTGCTTCGGGTTACAAGCACAAGCACGCTTTCAAGAGCCACATCCTGACCAAGATGTCCACCAAGCGTAAGCGCCAGCTGCGTGGCAGCTCGCTGATCGGTCCGTCGGACGTCGCAAAAGTCGAGCGCATGCTGCGCGTTCGTTAATCGGTCAAGATACTTAGAGGTAATTACTCATGGCTCGTGTTAAGCGTGGCGTTATCGCTCGTGCTCGTCACAAAAAAATTCTGAAGCTCGCCAAGGGCTACTACGGTGCTCGTTCGCGCGTGTTCCGTGTTGCCAAGCAAGCGGTGATCAAGGCAGGCCAATACGCCTACCGTGACCGTCGTCAGCGCAAGCGTCAGTTCCGTGCACTGTGGATCGCTCGTATCAACGCTGGTGCTCGCGTCAACGGCCTGTCCTACAGCCGTCTGATCGCTGGCCTGAAGAAAGCGTCGATCGAAATCGACCGTAAGGTTCTGGCTGATCTGGCAGTGAACGAAAAAGCGGCGTTTGCTGCGATTGTCGAGAAAGCTAAGGCCGTTCTGGCTTAAGTCCCCCGACAATCACCGGGTTCGCCCGGTGGCAACGTCAAAGATAGGGGAAGAGCCTTAAAAGCTCTTCCCCTATTTCGTATCTGGAGTCTGTAAATGGAAAATCTGGATGCATTGGTCTCCCAAGCGCTCGAGGCCGTGCAACAAAGCGAAGATGTCAACGCCCTGGAACAGCTCCGGGTTCAGTACCTTGGCAAGAAGGGCGAACTGACTGCCCTGATGCAGACCCTGGGCAAGTTGTCGGCCGAGGAGCGCCCGAAAGCCGGCGCCCTGATCAACACTGCCAAGAGCCAGGTGCAAGACGCCCTGAATGCCCGCAAATCCGTGCTTGAGCAGGCCTTGCTCGCCGAGAAGCTGGCGTCCGAGCGTATCGACGTGACCCTGCCGGGCCGCGGTCAGGCCTCCGGTGGCCTGCACCCGGTGACCCGCACCCTGGAACGCGTCGAGCAGTTCTTCACCCATATCGGTTACAGCGTTGCCGAAGGCCCGGAAGTCGAAGACGACTACCACAACTTCGAAGCGCTCAACATCCCCGGCCACCACCCGGCGCGGGCGATGCACGACACCTTCTATTTCAATGCGAACATGCTGCTGCGCACCCACACCTCGCCGGTCCAGGTGCGCACCATGGAATCGCAGCAGCCGCCGATCCGCATCGTCTGCCCGGGCCGTGTCTATCGCTGCGACTCCGATATCACCCACTCGCCGATGTTCCACCAGGTCGAAGGCCTGCTGGTCGACGAGGGCATCAGCTTCGCCGACCTCAAGGGCACCATCGAGGAATTCCTCCGCGTGTTCTTCGAGAAGCCGCTGGGCGTGCGCTTCCGTCCGTCCTTCTTCCCGTTCACCGAGCCGTCGGCTGAAGTCGACATGCAGTGCGTGATGTGCTCGGGCAAGGGCTGCCGCGTGTGCAAGCAGACCGGCTGGCTGGAGGTCATGGGCTGCGGCATGGTGCATCCGAACGTGCTGCGCATGAGCGGCATCGACCCGGAAAAATACTCGGGCTTCGCCTTCGGCATGGGTGTCGAGCGCCTGGCCATGCTGCGTTATGGCGTCAATGATCTGCGCCTGTTCTTCGATAACGACCTGCGGTTCCTGGCGCAATTTCGCTAGCGCCGTGCCCTCGTCATCGAATTCGTTTAAGGAGAACAGACAGTATGAAATTCAGTGAACAGTGGCTGCTCGGCTGGGTCAGCCCTGATGTATCGCGTGACGACCTGGTCGCGCGTCTGTCCATGGTCGGCCTGGAAGTCGACGCCGTTCAGCCCGTCGCCGGTGCCTTCAGCGGCGTCGTCGTGGGCGAGATCCTCAGCGCCGAGCAGCATCCGGACGCCGACAAGCTGCGCGTCTGCCAGGTGAGCAACGGCGGCGAGACCTTCCAGGTGGTCTGCGGTGCGCCCAATGCCCGCGCCGGCATCAAGGTACCGTTCGCCATGATCGGCGCCGAACTGCCGGGTGACTTCAAGATTAAGAAGGCCAAGTTGCGCGGCGTGGAATCGCAGGGCATGCTCTGCTCGGCGTCCGAGCTGCAGGTCAGCGATGACAACAGCGGGCTGATGGAGCTGGCGGCCGATGCGCCGGTGGGCCAGAGCCTGCGTGATTATCTCGGCCTGGATGACGTGTGCATCGAGCTGGGGCTGACCCCGAACCGCGGCGACTGCCTGTCCATCGCCGGCCTGGCCCGCGAAGTCGGCGCCATGTACGGTGCTGCGGTCACGCCGGTGGCCATCGATCCGGTGGCGCCGACGCATGATGAAGTGCGTTCGGTGGACGTGCTGGCCGCGCAGGCCTGTCCGCGCTACCTGGGGCGTGTGATCCGCAACGTCGACCTGTCGCGTCCGACGCCGCTGTGGATGGTGGAGCGCCTGCGCCGCTCCGACGTGCGCAGCATCGATCCGGCTGTCGACATCACCAACTACGTGATGCTCGAGCTGGGCCAGCCCATGCATGCGTTCGATCTCGCCGAGATCAACGGTGGCATTCGCGTACGCATGGCGGAAGAGGGCGAGAAGCTGGTGCTGCTCGATGGCCAGGAGGTCAGCCTGCGTGCCGATACGCTGGTGATCGCCGATCATCAGCGTGCCCTGGCCATTGCAGGGGTAATGGGTGGCGAGCACAGCGGCGTGAGCGGCAAGACCCGCGACCTGTTCCTGGAAAGCGCCTTCTTCGACAACATCGCCATCGCCGGCAAGGCGCGTTCCTATGGCCTGCACACCGACTCCTCGCACCGCTTCGAGCGGGGCGTCGACTCGCAACTGGCGCGCCAGGCCATGGAGCGTGCGACCGCATTGCTGCTGGAGATCGTGGGCGGTGAAGCCGGCCCGATCATCGAGGCCTGCAGCGAAGCCGACCTGCCGAACGTCGCACCTGTGACGCTGCGTGCCGAGCGCATCAGTCAGATGCTGGGCATGGACATGGACGCGAGCGAAGTGGAGCGTCTGCTCACCGCGCTGGGTCTGGGCGTCAGCGCCCAGGGCGCCGGTCAGTGGCAGGTCAGTGTGCCGAGCCACCGCTTCGATATCAGCCTGGAAGTCGATCTGATCGAAGAGCTGGGCCGACTGTACGGTTACAACCGTCTGCCGGTGCGTTACCCGCAAGCCCGCCTGGCGCCACAGGCCAAGGCCGAAGCGCGCGCCGAGCTGCCTGCGCTGCGCCGCCTGCTGGTCGCGCGTGGCTACCAGGAAGCGATCACCTACAGCTTCATCGATCCCAAACTGTTCGAGCTCTTCGCCCCAGGTGTCGAGCCGCTGCAGCTGGCCAACCCGATTTCCGCCGACATGGCCGCCATGCGTTCGTCGTTGTGGCCGGGCCTGGTCAAGGCGCTGGAGCACAACCTGAACCGTCAGCAGTCGCGCGTGCGTCTGTTCGAGAGTGGCCTGCGTTTCGTCGGTCAGCTCGAAGGTCTGCAGCAGGAAGCCATGCTGGCCGGCGTGATCAGTGGCAGTCGCCTGCCGGAAGGCTGGGCCAACAGCCGTGACGGCGTCGACTTCTATGACCTCAAGGCCGATGTCGAAGCGCTGTTGGGCTATGCCGGCGCGGTCGATGCCTTCAGCTTCGTGCCTGGCGAGCATCCGGCCCTGCATCCGGGCCAGACCGCGCGCATCGAGCGAGAAGGACGCCTGGTCGGTTTCATCGGTGCCCTGCACCCGGAGCTGGCCAAGACCCTGGGGCTGGATCAGCCGGTGTATCTCTTCGAGCTGGTGCTGGCCGAGGTCGCTGCGGGTCGCATGCCGGCGTTCAGCGAACTGTCGCGCTTCCCCGAAGTGCGCCGTGACCTGGCGTTGCTAGTCGATCGCGAGCAACCGGCCGAGGCCGTGTTGGCGGCGATCCGCGAGACGGCGGGTGAATGGCTGACGGACCTCAAGCTATTTGACGTCTATCACGGTAAAGGCATTGATCCGCTTAGAAAAAGCCTTGCCGTCGGCTTGACCTGGCAACATCCATCGCGCACTCTTAATGACGATGAGGTGAGTACTACTACGCAAAATATCCTCACCTGCCTCGAACAAAGGTTCAACGCCACGTTAAGGAAGTAGCGTATGGGGGCTCTGACGAAAGCTGAAATGGCGGAACGTCTGTATGAAGAGCTCGGCCTGAACAAACGGGAAGCCAAGGAACTGGTGGAGCTGTTTTTTGAAGAGATCCGCCAGGCTCTTGAGCTGAACGAACAGGTCAAGCTTTCCGGGTTCGGCAACTTCGACTTGCGCGACAAGCGCCAGCGACCCGGTCGTAACCCGAAAACAGGGGAAGAGATTCCAATCACGGCTCGCCGTGTGGTCACTTTTCGTCCAGGGCAAAAATTGAAAGCCAGGGTCGAGGCCTATGCTGGAACCAAGTCATAACGACGAATTACCGGCAATTCCCGGCAAACGCTACTTCACCATTGGTGAAGTCAGCGAACTCTGCGCGGTCAAACCTCACGTTCTGCGCTACTGGGAGCAGGAATTCCCACAGTTGAACCCGGTCAAGCGGCGGGGCAACCGCCGCTACTATCAGCGCCAGGACGTGCTGATGATCAGGCAGATTCGAGCATTGCTGTACGATCAGGGTTTCACCATTGGTGGGGCGCGCCAGCGCCTCTCCGGTGACGAGGCCAAGGACGACACCACCCAGTATCGTCAGCTGATCAAGCAGATGATTGCGGAGCTCGAGGACGTTTTGCACGTCCTGAAGAAGTAAGGCCAAGAAAAAGTTGCCTTATTTCAAAAGCTTAATGTATAGTTCCTCCCGCTTTCGGTCACCCGGGAGCATCGTCGGGGCGTAGCGCAGCCCGGTAGCGCACTTGCATGGGGTGCAAGGGGTCGAGTGTTCGAATCACTCCGTCCCGACCAAATAACTCCACGACTTAGGCCAGTTCAGAGATGAGCTGGCCTTTTTCGTTTCAGGGACTTTTGCGGGACTTTTCATCCTGCTTTCCTCCTCAGTATCGTCAGCGCCGGCCCTCGCGAGTCCGTAGCCGATATCTTGTTGGCCTCATCGATCAGTTTTCCCAGCTCCGCTGCCGAGTAGTGACTGGTGATGCTACCGTTCTTGTGGCCCAGCAGGGCCCGCCTGTCTTCCTCGGTTACACCGGCTGCCCGGAGCCTTCTCCCGAAGGTGTGCTTCAGGTCGTGAATGCGGATCGAGGTAAATCCCTTCGGTGCCGGTCGCAGGAAGCGTTCCTGGTACTTCTTCGCCGCCCGGATCCGGGCCTTCTTCCAGGCGGAATCGTTCATCCGATGAACCGGTGTCGCCTTGCCGTTCCTGTCGGGCATCCCATACGGGAATACCCAGACTGGATCCAGGCCACGCTGCCCCTCGATGACCGATTTGGACACGGTGTTTAGCACGACCAGACGTTCCTCTCCGTTCTTCACACCCGATCCTTTGTCCCTGCCGCCAAAATCCGAAGGAATCAGGAACACGCTGGTGTCGAGCTCCGGAACCGGGATCTCCCAGTCCCACCTCAGCTTGACCACCTCTTGCTCCCGGGAGCCGCAGTTGACCTTGTAGAGCGCCATTCGGCGCAGGTGGTCCGGCAGTTCCGAGAACAGCAGCGATTGCTCTTCCCACGAAAGCGGGTAGGGCGTTCGCCTCGATCGCTTCTCGTCCAGCTTGCTGATCATCGGTACCGTGTCCAGCCAGGGCCGTTTCTCTTCGTCGCGCCATTTTCGGGCGCACAGGTTGAGAATACGGATGACCTTCTCCAGGGCGATGTTCACCGTCCTTGGGGTTACACCAGGTCTCACCTTGCCGGTCGATGTCCTGCTCGGCTTCAGCTTGTGCTTGATGTACGGGGCAAGCGACTCGTCATCGACGTGCGTGAGCGGTAGGTCGCCGATGTAGGGATCCAACTGCTCGAGGTAGATGGCGGCCAGGCCGATCGACGGCATGTCCTTGTACTCCATCAGGTAGCGGGTCGCGGCTTCGCGCCAGCTCCTGATTCGGCGAATACCGTAGACCTTCTCCTGTCGGAGTTTCTCGAGCCGGTGTATCAGGTACTGTTCTGCTTCCTCCCGGTTGCTTGTGCCAGTGCTTTCTTGAAGTCGCTGACCTCTGACGACCTTGTCGACATGCCAGATTCCGTTTCTCTCGTAGAGGCCAGTGATGGTTTTTCGCGCCATGGTTTTTCTCCTTGGCGCTCGCTGCGGAATCGATCTTGTCCCTGGGCACCGTTCTTTTCAATAACCGTTCGTTCGATGTAGTCGTCTGCCCAGGCGTCCAGCTCCTCGCGATCAAAGCCGATGCCTTGCCGGCCTATGCGAAATTCGCGGACATGGGGGCGTACGGTCTTGTTGAATTCATCCCTGCACATCCCGAGATAAGCGGGCGCCGCCCCGGCCCGGATAACGCGTGGTGGGCAAGAAAGACGGTTGGGCGGGGGTTGCCTGCTGGCGTCTGACATGGCATTTGCCTCCTGGCATGAGGGTGTCATGTTCGAGACAGACCCGATGAAGGGGCAACCCGCTGTGGCGGGTTGCTGCATGTCCAGGCAAAGGTGCAGCCACGAGAGGCCTGGCTATGCGGGAGGTGACGATATCTTGATGTTGAGCGACAGGAGGATGGTGGGTGAATTCAGTTCTGCTAGGTGCCACGGATCGCAATGATCCGCCTGGGCAGGTGTCCCGGGAGGCACTCTACGATGAGGTGTGGCGTCATCCGATGCTCAGGGTGGCCGAGCGCTATGGGGTTTCGTCGAGCTTCATGGCGAAGGTCTGCACCTCCATGAACGTGCCGCGCCCGCCGCGCGGCCACTGGGCCAAGCTCGAGCATGGCAAGCCAAGTCCCCAGGTACCCTTGCCTGATGCACGCCCGGGAGACCATTTGATATGGCGAAGAGGCGATGCCCCAGGGCCGGCCAAGTATCCGCTTCCTAAGCCGCCGGAGCGCCAGGTTGCCCGTCCGCGGCCACGTATTTCGCGCTCAGCCCGCCATCCCCTGGTCAGCGGCGTACGAGACCTTTTTACCAAGGGGAAGGTAATCGACAGTGGCTACCTGAAGCCGTCGCTGAGGCGCCTGGTGGATGTCGTGGTGTCGGAGCCGGTGCTCGACGATGCGCTGGATACGGCCAATGCCCTGTTCCTCAGGCTGGAAGCTGCTGGTTACCGGGTCATGTTGGCGCCGAGCGATCGCACCTATTCCCGCGCTTCCGTGGAGGAAAGGGAGAAGCCTGGGAAGACGGCCAACAATCGTTATCCGAGCCTTTGGCATCCCTCCAAGGCGACTGTTGTCTTCCTGGGCTCCGTTGCCATCGGCCTGACCCTTTTCGAGATGACCGAGCAGTTGGAGGCGAGGTACGTCGACGGGGAGTACATCCCTCTTGGCAAGCTGCCGGCTGCCGAGCGACGTCGCCCGATGCCCAGTTGGAGCTGGACCACGCAGAGGCATTTTGCTACCGGACGGCTGTGCCTCCAGGCATTCAGTCCTTATCCAGTCGCGGATTGGGTGCAGCGCTGGCCAGAGACGAAGGTGCGCGAACTTCGGGGGCAACTGGACGAAATAGTCGACTACCTGGCAAAGGCGGCGACCACTATTGCTGGCCTGGTCGAGGAGGGTGAGCGCCAGGCTGAGATCCGAAGGCGGGAATGGGAGGAGGAGCGGCGGCGATTGGAGGAACGGTGGGAGCGGGAGCGCCAGGAAAAGGCCAGGGCCGAAGCCCGGAAAGAGCTGCTTGAGGCCATTCGTGCCTGGGATGACGTCCGGCGGATACAGGCATTCTTCCGCGAGGCCGAGGACGAAGCCTTGTCGAGAACGAGCGAGGAGAGAGAGGTGTTGCTGGGGCGCCTGGCCATTGCCAGGGAGCTTGTTGGGGAGATGGATACGCTTGGCATGTTGATGAAATGGCGAGGGCCAGGAGAGCGGTGAGGCAGAAGTGCAACCTGGCTTTGGCTCCCGGAGTGTGACTGGTCTAATCCGCTTTGATTTTTCCGTAGGTTAGGTATACGTTACATTTAATCTAATTTGTTACGTATATAGAACATGGATCATTCCCTTATCACGACGCGCCTTGGCGAGCAGATCCGGCAGCGCCGCCTGAATCGTGGCCTGACCCAGGCCAAGCTGGCTGCCTTGGCGGGCATCACCCGGCAGAAGGTCATCGCCATCGAGAGGGGCGACTTGTCGGTGGGCATGACAGCCTATGCGCGAGTACTGGGAGCGCTGGACTGTGAGTTCGCATTGGTGTCTGCGGCCATGCCCACGTTGGATGAGATCCAGGGAGTGTTCGACTGATGACAGCCGTGCTGCAGGTGGCAACACCAGAGGGCGAGAGCGGGAGGATCCTCAGCTCCGCCGGGGACTACCTGTTCCGCTACCACGAAGAGGCCAAAGCGCAGGCAGCGATCAGTTTGCTGATGCCCGTGCGGCTGGATGAATACCGCCACCGGGAGTTGCACCCGATCTTCCAGATGAACCTGCCTGAAGGCTATGTCCTGGAACAGTTGCGCAACCGCCTTGCCAAGGTGGTGAATGTCGATCCCATGCTGCTGCTGGCGCTCTCTGGCAGCAGTTCGCCTATCGGGAGGGTCGCGGTGAGTTCGGCGGAGGTCGATGCGCTCTTGCGGCGCCAGCAATTCCCCGGGGAAAAGCTGGAGGAAATCCTGGCATGGGATGGTGCCGAGGACATTTTTGCCGGCCTGGTGGATCGCTACATTTTGCGCGCCGGGATATCGGGCGTGCAGCCCAAGGTACTGGTGCCGGAGCATCAGGAGGCCGCGCCACAGCGCTTCACCTCGAAAACCTCAGACCTGATCATCAAGAGCGGTCGGGACGAGTTTCCGGGGTTGGCGATCAATGAGTTCCTCTGCATGTCCGTGGCCAGGGAGGCGGGGATTGCGGTGCCGGAGTTCTACCTGTCCGATAACACCAGGCTGTTTGTCATGCGCCGCTTCGACCGGGACGAGCAGCTCGATCCCATCGGCTTCGAGGATATGGCGGCATTGATGGGGCTGGCGGCGGAGCAGAAGTACAGCAAGAGCTATTCGGCCATCGCCAAGGCCATCCGCCTGTTCTGCTCACCCGAGCAGGTGCAGGGTTCACTGGCGCAGTTGTTTGCCATGGTTAGCCTGAGCTGCATCGTCGGAAATGGTGATGCTCACCTGAAGAACTTCGGGCTGCTGTATTCCGACCCTACGCAGCGTGATGCGCGGCTGGCGCCGGCCTACGACATCGTCAACACCACGGCGTATATTCCGGAGGATGTATTGGCGCTGGATCTGGTCGGCAACAAGTCCTTGTTCGCGTCGCGGCAGGGGCTGCTGGAGTTCGCCAAGGCGTGTGATGTAGTCCGGCCGGATGAGGTCATTCGCGAGCAGTTGCAAGCACTGGAGCGCGTGCTGGCCTGCTCGATCGAGCTGTGCGAGCAAGCTCCCAGTGTGGCTGCCGCGATCCGCCAGTCTGCAGATCCGTTTGTGAGAACTTTCGGCTAATGCGGCCAAGTTTGGATTATGTCGGCATCTGGGGGCATGAGTACCACACTGAATCGCCCCTGATTTCTTAGACACCTCCAAGCCTCATAATGAGGCCCATCAGGAGGTGCCATGAGCAACCAGCGTTACCCCGAAGAA
>MDSZ01198310.1_pt1 | contig 23943 bp, 25 predicted proteins | sample 811201 | NCBI WGS metagenome assembly MDSZ01 (sample SAMN05326647, study PRJNA326480) | marine metagenome | isolation source: seawater | place: Indian Ocean: North | collected 2010
AATAAACAATTTTTCCAGATGTAAATACTACTATAATTTTATCTTTATACGTCTCAACATATCCTGATTTTTTGTTACCATATAAATCTTCATTATCAAAGAAAGGAAGTACTACAGAATTAAAGTTGTAGCTTTCTGATTTATAATTTTCATATTTATGTTTTCCATAATTTAAAATGTTATTCAGTTTATAATTTTCAAGAGTTAAATTATTATTATCACTATTTAATTTTTCAATTGTTGAGTTGAGATTTTTGATTTCTCTTTTTGAATAAGGAATATAAAAAATTGTTTTTTTAAGAAAATTTTTAATAATTGGAGGAGTATTATCTTTTATAAATTTTGAATAATTATTTGAACTATCTTTGTTCAGTAACAATAGTCCAATCAAAAAAAAACATAAAAATAAAAATAAAAATAAAAAAATTTTTGTTTTCATTTATCTTGAAAAAAAATAATTTAATTTATTATATTTTTCTACATATTGAAAAAACATCATATTTCTCTCAGATTTATTTTTAAAATCACTCCTCCTATGTAAACCATTAGTAAATGCAATATAAAGAGTATTAGGTTCTGTTGTAACCTTTATCCTTTTTTTATATAATTTTTTACTTAATTCATCATTTTCATCAAAAAAAATTGAATTTTTAAAAAATTCAATGTAATTGTTATCTATTTTATGGCTTTGTAAGGCATACTCAAATGGAGCATCTGAAACTCCAATGGTATGTGGAGTATAAAACATCTTAAAATGTGGCACAAACCTATCACAATGGAGGTACGTTTCACCCCTTATAGCTTTTTCCTCATTTTTATTAATTTTTAAATAATGCAGATCAACATTAGGCTCAACAATTTTGTTGTAAATTCTTTTTGTGGCTTGATTACTGTAATCTTTTAAATGATCTAACTTATCGATATTTGCCCTTACAACATTTAAATCAGTGTCAATTCTACCTTTAATTTTTTTTGGACTTGATAACCAATAATCATTTTCATTTAATTTTTTTAAATCATCAAAAAGTTTTGTTATTTTAGTCAATTCATTTTTAGGTAATGCATTTTTAATGATGAGAATGCCGTAAAAAGCTAAGGACTGAAACATTTGTGGTGATATTTTATAATCTTTAGTTGAATTAAATATATAACCATCTTCTCCTTTTTGGTTATTATCAAAAAAAAAGTATCTAAAACTATTTTTCTTTTTAAATCTATTTACCCAAAAATTTAGGTATTTAGATTTTTTTGTTAAATTATTATTTTTTTTTAAATATTCAATTCCTGGTGTTCTAAAAATTGTTTTATTAAGTTTTGAAATAAAATATTCTAACATTTTAAAATTTACCTAAATTATTATTATTTAAACAGAAATTCTCGCTAGATGATATGAAATTTTTCAACCTATTTTTTAACTTTATATTGTTGCAATTAGGATATTCTTGTGCAATCCAATAAGTATAGAACAGAGGCTTCCATAAATTATGATAACTTTGAACAGATTTAATTGTTTTTTCAAAATCAGTAAAAAACCAATTTTTTGAAAAAAAAACATTTTTGATAGCATAAAAATTGTATATCTCATCGAAAGATATTTTTTTTTATAATTAAATTTTTTAATAATCATACCTAGTTCATTTTTAGATTTTGGATGAAAATTAAATTTAAAATTGATGTGTGGATTGTTAAGAGAAGCATTGATTACAGGTGTATTTAATAATGAATAATCTAACCCTACTGTGCCATTAACAGTAAAAACAGCATCAATTTTGTTTCTAACAATTTCGTTATGAGTAATATTTTGTGGAAGTAAAATTATATTTTTATATTTTTTAATTAATTTTTTAACTACTTCTCTTTCATATTTAATATAAATACTCCAATCACTCCCAAAGTTTGGGTGAGTTTTTATATACCATTGAATATTTTTGTTAGAGTTATCTAGCAAAAACTTTAGCCAAATGTAAAAATCCTCAAATAAAGAATTGCCCATTGCATGTGGAGCATCTACAAAATCATGCGTGGCAATCAAAAATTTCTTTTTTGTTGTATTAAAATATTTTTTGAAATAATTTTTGTTTTTATTGCCAAAGGGACTTTTTGTTACGTAAGGATAATCGCTAGAATAGTTCCCATCTTTTATTTTGTTAATTTTAAATTTAGCAATTTTTTTAATTTTTTTTGTTTCTTTTTGTTTAATGAATTAAATATTTTTTTGAGAAAATGACATTCATAACCTTGATGATATTTTTTTTTAGATATTTTAAAAAGATATTCAGGTGATAAAACGAAACTTTTTATATTTTTGTTGGCAGCAATTCTAAGTGGTATTGCTAAACTATAAACAGCATGGGAGCCAATTACTGCTTTAACTGAATTCTTTTCAAAATAGTTACTCCACACAAAAAATAAATTTATAAAGTCTTTTATAAATAACTTAAATTTTTTATCTTTAAGATTGATTGTAGGTTTTAAATCATAATTTGATTTTAAAAAAGTATCATACATTAAATCACCAACTTTTATATTCTGAATTTTATAATTTTGAAGATTGTTTAAATTTTTAACTTTTTTGAAAAAAAGCTTATATTCATAATCAAGGTGATTACTTTCAATAAAATATTCTTTTTTACATGGATGAAAATAATTTTTTGTACCAAATGAGTTGTAAACTCCATAATATCTCCAATGGAGAGTTTTTAATACTTGAATTAGAACTTTTTTTACAAAACTTATTCTAAAAGGATAAGATAATAGTACATGACCAAAATAAGCAATTATTTTTCCATTATATTTTTCTCTCAATAAATTACTTAAATATGACAATCCTATATGATTGGAACAAAAATTATTAAACTCAATTAATATGATATTTTTAGAATTGTACTTAGTACTAACAAATTTTTTTTTATTATGTAAAAAAAATTTAGTGAAATGATATAAATTAATTATTTTATTTTTCATAAAAAGATCATTATTTTAAATCAAAAAAAACATCACAAACTTTTTGAATTTTTTTATCATGTGAAATCAAAATAATAGTAAGCTCTTTTTTTAAATCCTTGATTTCATTTAAAATCTCATCTTCTGTCTCGTTATCTAAATTACTTGTTGATTCATCTAAAATTAATAAGTTAGGTTTTGTGTATAAAGCTCTTGCAATTCCTATTCTCTGAATTTGTCCAGAAGATATCTTATTTCCTAATTCTCCTACATTAACATCTAAATTTTCAAAAGCTTTATCTAATCTAGAAATTTTAAAAACTTTCTTTAGTAGGTTCTTATCTACATCCTCTTTATTAACTCCAAAGGCAATATTTGATTCTAAAGTGCCTTCAGCAATAAATACTTTTTGTGGCACATAACCTATATTTTCTTGCCATTTTTTTAAATTTTCAAAAATACTGATGTTATCGACTAATATGTTTCCACTAACTGGCCTTAAAAAACCAAGCAATAAATTTATCAATGTAGTTTTACCAGATCCACTTGGACCTTTAATACCAAAGATAGTATTTTTTTTTATAATAAAATTTAATCTTTCAAAAAGATTTTTCTCATTATAATTAAAATTTACATTTTCAAATCGTATATCTTTATTAAGCTCAATTTTAATATTTTTATTAATTTTGATATTTTCTAAATTATCAAATATCGTATTCAAATCTTTTACATACGGCTCACTTTGTCTTATTCTTTGCAAAGAACTTAAAATTTTTCCAATAGAGGGGGCGAATTTTACGAAGCATACTCCAATAATCGCAAGCATTGGTAATATTTCATTTGTGTTTTTGCCATCTAAAATTAAAAGACTAATGACTACGGTTATTATCAAAACAGCCAAAGGTTCAATTAAATTTTTAGGAAGTATATCTTTTAAAGCTAATTTTGCTGTAAGACTGGAAATTCTATTATTGTGACTTGTGAAATTTCTTTCATAAAATTCGCTCTTATCATATAGGTTAATCTCTTTAATCCCATCAATCATTTCTCGAATAGTTTTAAGTCGATTAGTATATCTTTGATTTAGGCTTATTCCAAAAGTTTTAAATGATTTTTTATTTAAAAGAAAAAAAATTAGCAGGAAAAGAAATAATAATGAAAATACAATTAAACTTATTTCTTTGTTTATTGTAAATAATAGAATTAAAATTCCTAATATCATAAAAATTTCGAAGAAAATATTCAAAACACTGTTTAGAGCGTGATGAACATAATAATTTGGGTGATCAACAATATTCCTTGTTATCTGTGATGAATTAGATTCAATATAAAAGCTCAAATTTTGATTGAGATATGATTTGAAAACTTTTAAACTTAATTTTGCAATAAGATTAAAAAATATTTTTGATTTATAATAGTTTATTAAAATTACTATTATACTTTTAAATATATAAAATAAAACTAATAAACAAAAAGATATTATTAAAAAACTTTCATATTTGATATCATTTATAAATGAAAAAAAAAACATAGCTATCAACAAAATTATAAAGCTTATCTTGGTCTAAAAAAATTACCATAATTGGAAAAAACATCCCTATTCCTAAAATCTCAAGAAAAGCAATTATAGAATGAAAAAAACATATCAAGTAAAAGTTTTTTTTCAAAGGTTTATCTAAAATTTTTAAAATTTTTTTTAAATATTTCATAATTAAATATTTTCCAACTCTTTTATTATTTTATTAATTTTAACATTAAACTTGGTAGTTAAATTTCTAAAACTTTTAAATTCATTATAAAAAAACTTTTTATTTTTTAATAACTGACGGTTAATATCTATTAGATCATTGTAACTTTCTGCTGATTTAACTAAATTATAATATTTAAAAATTGTTTTGTATTTTCTATTTTTTTCAATAACTACATGTACAGCAGATTTTGATCTTTCATTTAAAGTTAAATTTTTTGAGTGATAAAACTCTATAGTTGGTTTGTTTAATGATAAAAAATCAAAAGTAACAGAAGTAATCATAGATATACATAAATTGGCATCTTTAGCTAAATTCATTGGATGATCATATACAATTTTCCAATTTGTAAATCTATTATTTTTTAAAATTTTAGTTATTTCAATTTCTTCGTGCGAATGTGGGTGTAATTTAAAAAAAACTTTTGAATTTTCTATAGTTTTAGAAAAAGACATTATATCTAAAATGCTTTTTTTATAATCTACAAATGGTAAATAATTTTTCTCCCATTTTCTTGTGGCAACAACAATTTTGAAATTATTATTAGATTTTTTTTTATTATTTTTAATGATAAGATTTATCCAATTTTTTTGATATCTTGGGTATCCACATAAAAAAGATTTTTTGTTTATTGCCTGATCATTATTAAAAAAAAAGTTTTTATCATTTAAGTGACTGAATAAATAAAAATCTGAAGTTTGATTTTTGTAATTATAAATATTCATTCTTTTATTTAATCTCCTATTTGGAAAAAGCCATGTACTTTCTGGAAATCTAATAATTTTACAATTTAAGATTTCATTTTTAATTGTAGTAGAAAAATTATTTAAACTTACCACAGAAACAAAAAAAAATTTTAAATTTTTTTTATTTATATTAAATTTTTTAAAAATATCATTAATATTAAATATCCCACAATTAATTTTTTGTTTTGTTCTATCTGGTAGTAATTTGTTTAGAAAAAAAATATTAGTTAATTTGTTTACTAATCTAAAAAAAAAAGACTTCTTAAAATCTAAAATATAAAAATCCTCATTAATTTTTTTCCAAATTAAATAGAGAGTCTTATTTTTTTTAAAGTTATCAAAAGTAAATTTCGAGTCAAAAACAGTATAAATCTTATAATTCCTTCTCAAATGATACAATATTGGTAAGATCCAATCAATCTCACCATAATGTCTCCTTACATTAAGGATAATTTTTTTCATTTTTTTTCTAATATTAATTTGGCTAAATAAAAATCAAATTTAGTATCTATATCCAAAGATCTCGATTGAGGTATAATAACACTCAAATTTTTTTTTCCAGTTAAAGAGTCGTATTTTCTAATTGTTTTTAACCTAGTTGAAACAATATTTGCTCTAAAAAAGGCCTTAGTAAATTTTTGTCTAGTTTGTTTTTTTCCAATATCTACAGGACTTTTAGAAATATAACCTATAAGGTTTCCTTTAAAAATTTTTAAAGCTTTTTCTGGGTGTTGATTAGCTTTTGAAATCACTGAACAAGAGTCCGCGTTTGAATTTTTCATCAAAGAAGATATGCTATTATCAATATCTTGAGTGGTTTGAAAAGGTGTAGTTGCTAGCAAACGAACAATAATATCAGGATAATAATTTTCTTCTTTTTGCAAATAATTCAATAAATGTTTTATAAAATCTAATTCATCACTTTTGTCACCTGAGAAATTCTTTGGTCGTAAAAATGGTACTTCAGCACCATATTTTTTCGCAATTTTCGCATAATTTTTGGAGTCAGTGGATACAATCATTCTGTTGATTAATTTTGATTTTTTTGCTTTTAAAATTATATGTGCAAATAATGGAATTTTATTTAATATTTTTATGTTTTTATTTTTGAGACCTTTTGACCCTGATCTTGCTCCTAAAACAGCTAATATTTTTAAGCTCACTATAAAACTTTTATATCTTTTGGTCTTGTAGTTTTTAGACCTTTAAAATTTTTTATATTAAAAAATTTTTCTACCCTCACTCTATCATTAAAATGAGGAGTTGAAGCTTCAATAATTTCACAGTCTGTTATTGCTTTTTCTTGATGAATTGATTTTGGGGGGAAGTAAAAAACATCACCTTTATTAATGATTTTTGAAGTAAGTTTGCCCTTATTATTTAGATAATTTATTGAAAGCTTGCCTTTTAATAAATAACCACACTCATTCTTTTTCCTGTGATATTGAAGACCTCCCATTCTACCTTTTTTTAATTTAAGTAATTTTAGGGAAAATTTTTTTGATACTACATGAAGTAAAATTTCTTTACCCCAGTCTCTTTTTCCCAAATTTTTTTTTTTTGGAAAAATAATTTTAGGTAATTTGTTTAAATTTTTTTTATTCAACTTCATTCAAATTTATTTTCTCATCTATTTTAAAATCTTTTTTTGCAATTTTGTTAATTATTTCGTTATATTTGTAAGGTGACAATCCCCCACCTGGTGATTTAAATTCAATATCAGATTTTAAAATTTTTTTACCTTTTTTAATTATTCTGCCTGCAACTATCGATTTAGCCATTTTATGAATAGGGTTTTTTTCCGATTTTAAAAATTTTTTATTATTTGATCCTAAAAGTACTTCTATTCTATTAATATTTCTTACAAACTTCTGTAATCCTAATGGTTCTAAAGAAAAAGAATGATCTGTGCCTTTTAGAGACCTATCAAGTGTAAAATGTTTTTCAAAAACTCTTGCGCCGAGCATATAAGCTATTGGGCCTGCATCGATTCCGTTTTCATGATCAGATAAACCAATAATATTATTTTTAAATTTTTTTTTTAAAACTTTAATAATATTTAAGTTCATATCTTCAATACTTGCAGGATAAGAGGCTGTACAATGTAATATTACTAAATTTTTATTTTTCTTTTGGATATTTTTTACCGCTCTTTTAATATCATTCAAATTTCCCCCACCTGTGCTTAGAAATATTAATTTTCCAGATTTTGAAATTTCTTTTTGAAGAGGTGTATTAGTGAGGTCACCTGATGCTATTTTATAACTTGAGACTTTTAGTTTCTCCAAAAATAAAAAACTATCAACATCAAATGGAGTAACAAGAAAGTCTATATTTATTTTTTCAGCATATTTTTTTAATTTTTGAAATTGTTCAAAATTAAATTCTAAAAAATCTCTATGCTTGCCATATGTTGGGCCATAACTATTTCTATGAATATATGGACTGTTATAAAATTCTCTAGTATATAATTTTTTATTAAATCTTTTTTGGAATTTGACTGCGCTTGCCCCACATTCTTTTGCAACTTTAATCATTTCAATTGCTTTATTAAACTTTCCTTGATGATTATGTCCAACTTCGGCTATTATGTACGGTAACTTAGCAGTTAATTTTTTCATTTAACGGTTTTGTTTACTCATCATTAAAAAAAAAGTCAAATTTATTAATTTCCATTCCAAATCTTTGGGTATCCTCGTAAAACTTTTTTTTATCTTAATTTGTAGAGTTTTTTGTATTTTTTTAAAAAATTTATCTTCTAAGTGTTGCTTTACAGAATTTGGATAACCAGAAAATCCCTCTTTTTTTAATAATAATTTTTTTTCAAAAAATTTTATAAAAATTTTTTTTAATATTCCTTTTTGAATAAACCTTTTATCTTTTTCTTTTAAATTAAACTTGTGCTTTAATGGTAGATTAATAAAAATTTTTAAAATATTTTTTTGTATAAATATATTTCTTGGCTCAATAGAATTATGGCAACAAATTAAATCATTTGACTTGTTGGCCACATTAATTGACTGATAAAAATAATCCAAAAATAATGATGACTGTATATTTCTTTCTATCGGATTTAAAAAACTATATTTCTTAAAAACACTACTCCAAAGAGTATTAAGGTCTTTTTCTATTGTTTGAAACTTATTCAAAAATTTGACTCCATTTTTTTTTTTAATAGAAGAATAAGGTGAGTGATTATCATTTGAATTAAAAATATTAACTTTTTTAAATAAATTTAAATAAATTTGCTGTCCACCAAGTAATTCATCACAACCATCTGCATTAAAAAAGACCTTGCACTTATTTTTTTTAAATTCTCTAGATAAAAAAAGTCTGCTTGGTAAATCATGAGTAAATAAAGGACTTTTTGTTATTTGATAACATTTTGAAAGATTTTTATAATATTTGTTTTTATCAAAATTCAAAGTTTTAATTTTTAATCCAAGTCTATCTTCAAATAATTTTTTTTTATATTTCATAATTTTATCTTTGTCTTTATGAAAAACCGATAAGCAAAAATCAGGTTTTTTTATCTTTGATAAAATTTTTGTTTGTAAAGTAGAATCTATTCCACCAGACACTATGCTGCCATACTTTAAGTCAGGTATCATTAACTTAGCTTGTTTAATTAATTCAACTTCTAAAAATTTTAAAACTTGTTGTTCACTCATTTTTTCAAATTTTTTATATAATTTATTTGATATCCAATTCATTGGATTATCATGAATTTTTTTTTTTATTTTATTTAATTTAATATTATATTCCCAATAACTACCATTAGGCATTGGCTGAATTTCCTTATAAGAGAAATTTTTGTAAATTGTATAATGCCTGTTTAAAAAATAATTCCTTAAAGAATCAATATTATATTTGCAATTTGGCATAATTTTTAAAATAGGTTCTGGAGTTGAAGAAATAATAAAATATTCATCATTATTAAAAAAAAATAAATTTTTTTCTCCTTGGGGGTCATTAAAAATATGAATTTTTTTTGAAATTTTATCGTATATGATAAAAGCGTACATTCCATTTAGTTTCTTTGTAACCAAATGATTTTTATTCTCAAAAAAATTGACAAGAAAATCAGTGTCATTGCTGAAATTTTTATTAAAATATTTCTTTTGTAAATCTTTAAAATTATAAATTTCTCCATTAAATGCTATAAAGTTTTTTTTGTTTTGGGATTTATATAATTTTTTTGATTTGCTAACTTTTCCTGAAATAGATAAAATTGAATTTCCGATAAATATTCTATTTTTTTCAAAAAATTCAAACTTTTGTACATCTGGACCTCTGGTGTATATTGTCTTGAAGGCATTGATACATTTTTTTTTATTTGGAGGTTTTTTTTTTGAAATAATTAATAAAATACCACACATATAAATTTTAATTTTTATACACCTTCTATAGGTTTTTTTTCATTTGGTGGTTCAATGTAAATTTTTTCTTCATCTAAATATTTTTTAAGATCAGATTTTTTAATCAAATTCTCATCTATTTCAAAATCTTTTCGATGATGAAAAAAATAATTTAAATAATTCTGAGCATGATTATTTTTAGTACCATAACTCATAAAAATAGCTCTTCTATCACTTTTTGATCTTAATGAAGAGTGATAAATATTAGCAAAAAAGAAAATGCAATCACCTTTATTTGTATAAATTTTTTTTGCACCAATAAACTTATCTAAAAAAAATCTAAAAATTTTATTGAAATAAAGTCTTTTAAATTTGTTTCTTAAAATTTTTAACAATATACAAATCCATTTTTTTTTATAATTTGATTGAGAAATTAAAGATAAGCCTGTTTGGCATTTTTCTTTATCTGAAAGATATATTCCAACTCTAATAACATTGTAATCGTTATTTATCCAATCTGGGCCAATACCATAGTTTCTACATGGATTATCTCTATGCCATGATATGTCTACATCATTATCATTTTCTTGAAAAACAGAATGGCTATTATATAAATAACACAAATTATTACCTATAGTATTTCTCAAAAATTCTAAAATTTTTTTATTTCTTATAATTTTCCAAAAATTCTTGTGATTATATATTTGTGATACAATGACTTTTTTATGATTTATATCATTAATTTGATGACTTACATTTGTTTCTGTTAAAATTTGATTAACCTCTTCTTCATTGAAAAAATTTTTTGCATAAAAAAAACCATCTAATTTAAGTTTTTTACTTATTTTTTCATAGTTATAATTCATGTAAATAAATATATATCATATATGGTAAATAATGATATTAAAAATAAATTATGAATCCTAAATACATTATAAATAGATTAATTTTTAGATTTAAAAATTATGGTTTTCTAAATACTTTAAAAAAAAGTATAGAATTTTTTTTTCAAGATAAGAAAATCAATTTAGATCTTATAAATCTTCCAAATAATGAAAAACTTGAAAATATTTTTTTAAGATTTGGAACAGATAAAGCAAATCTTGATGGAAAAAAAACTTTTTACAAAATTTATAAAAATATTAACACGAGAAAAAAATATTATAATTATGAATCTTGGATAAATCGAGAAGATTTATATAATTTTGAATATGAGATGGGTCTCAATTATAGACCTATTTATGAAAAATATTTTACAGAAATTAAAAATAAAGAACTTAAAATTTTAGAAATAGGTGTGGCAGGAGGACATTCATTAGCGTCTTGGTATTGTTATTTCAAAAAATCAAAAATATTTGGTATTGATATTAAAAACAAAAGCTATTTACAATATTCAGGTAGAAGATTATTTTATGATAAGCTTGATTGTCTTAATAATGAGCAAGTTAATGAATACATAAATAATCACGGGGAATTTGATATAATTATTGACGACTCCTACCATGATCATCCATTCTTTGAACTTAATATCAAAAATTTTTTTAAGACACTTAAAAGTGGTGGATTGTATTTCTTAGAAGATTTTAAAGATGCAGATGATAAGCTGAAAATTATAAGGGATTATAATTTTAAAAATAATACTAAACTTACTTCTTATAATTTAACAATGTATGAAATTTTTAATTTTATAAAAAATAAAAAACAATTTGATCATGAAATATTGGATAAAAATTTTAATGAATATCTATTTACAAGTGTAAAAAACTTAACATTACATTATCCAGGTCATCCTTCGGCATCTCTATGTGTTTTAGAAAAAATCTAAATTATGCAGTTTTTTTTCAAAAAAAAATGAAATAGTTAACAACAACCTATTACAATTTTTAAGGTAAAGAATTTTTTTGAACATTATTTTTATGAAAATTAAAAAATTAAATTTTTAATTTATTTAATAAGTTTTTCAAATTTTTTTGACTAAGATATTTTGGATTATCTAAGGAATTATAACAAAATTTATCGGGCAGTTTTTTTACATTCTTAAAATATTTGCCTTTAAGAAAATCGGGTAAAATTATATATTTATCATTCAGCTCAACTGTATTTAAACCCTCGTAAGTTGAAATCATTTCTTCATGTATTTTTTCTCCAGGCCTTATACCTGTTATTGAAATTTTTTTTGCTCCCATACTTTTTGCTAAATCAATTATTTTAAAAGAACTTAGTTTTGGAACAAAAATTTCTCCTCCTATACAATTTTGCAGAGCCCAATGAACTAATTTCACCCCATCTTCCAATAGAATATTAAATCTTGTCATATTTTTATCCGTCAAATAAATTTGGTTATGACGCGCCATTTGTTTTCTAAATACACTTACAACAGAGCCTCTGCTTCCCATAACATTACCATATCTAACTACAGAAAAACTAACATCCTTTGATCCTTTAATATTATTACTACTGATAAACAATTTATCAGCACATAATTTAGTTGCACCATACAAATTAATTGGTGATGAAGCTTTATCTGTTGATAATAAAATTGATTTTTTTACATTTCTTTCTAAACATCCCTGTATTATGTTTTGTGTCCCTAAAACATTTGTTTTTACAAATTCAATCGGGTTATATTCCGCAGCGGGCACTTGTTTTAATGCTGCCGCATGTACAAGAAAATCTACATTTTCTAGGGCAGTTTTTAATCTTTCATAATCTCTTATATCACCTAAAAAAAACCTTAAAATTTTATTCTCTTTTTCATTAAATTCATTTTGCATCTCAAATTGTTTAAGCTCATCTCTACTAAAAATTATTATTTTTTTTAGTCCTAATTTACTTTTAATCAAATATCTGACATATGCTTTGCCAAAAGAGCCTGTGCCTCCAGTAATTAAAATCGATTTACCTTTAAACATTTTACTTATTTCTCATTCCTTTTATACTTTCTGGCACCTCCAGCAAATTATATATATCTTCAAGTTCATTCTCACATTTGTTTATTTTACGAAAAATTTTATTTAAAACATAAAAATACTTATCAAGTATATTTTCACTATGAGAAGTACATGTAAATACAACATTTGAGGCAAGTATATTATTTTTGATCATTTCTTGAGAAATAAGTGTTTTGTATGCATTGTGCATTTTTGAGTTAAAACTAAAATTTGAAATGGCATCAACTCCATAAATATTTATTTTAATTTTATTTTCTTTAGCAATTTTTTTCCAATTCTTTTTAATTTTTTTACCAATATCGCTTATAATTTTCCAAGATTGTGTTTTTTCCATTATTTTTAAAGTTTCCAATGCAGCTGCTGGTCCAATTCTTTCTGTCCAGAATGTACTGCTAACAAAAGTTGATGAGTTGCAACTCATTATTGATTTTTTCCCAATTATTGCATTAATTGCATGCCCATTACCCAATGCCTTGCCAAAAATAGCCATATCAGGATCTACCTTATAATACTTGTGCAAACCGCCAAAGGTCTGTCTAAATCCTGATGTGCACTCGTCAAATATTAAGATAATTTTTTTTTCTGTTGCAAGTTTTCTAACCTTTTGTAAGAAATTATTCTTTGGCTCTTCATTACGTCTCACTTCCATTTTAATTATGCCAATATCCTGCTCTTCTATAATTTTTGATAACTGATTATAATTATTATAATCAAAAGAAAAAACAGTATTTCTTAAATTTTTAGGAACACCTTTAATAGGAGTCTGTCTCATTAGATGATTGTTAAGATTATTATTATTATTAATATTACTAGCTAAATACCAGTCATGCCAGCCATGATAACCACAGATCGCTACCTTATCTTTGCCTGAAGCTGCTCTTGCTATTCTAATTGCAACAGCATTTGCCTCTCCTCCTGATCGAGTAAATTTTGCCATTTCTGCCCAGGGGTGAAGTGTGATCAATTTTTCTGCAAGTAAAATTTCTTCTGTAGAATTAAGAGTGGACATTGTTCCTTTTTTAATAACTTCAATTACTTTTTTTTCAACATTTGGGTGACTATAACCAAGCGTATTTGTTCCTAATCCCATAAAAGAAATATCATTAAAGGCAATATTATCTAAATCCCACACTTTGCAACCTTTAGTTTTAGAAAAGTAAGCAGGCCACTTTTCTGGAAGAAAAATATTTGGGTTTTTTGAAAATAACATTGTTCCACCAGGGATAACACTATTTGCTCTTTTCCACATTTTTTGTCCTTTGGAAATATTAAGACCTTCATTTCTAGTTAAATATTTATTCATAGAAAACACATTTTTATTTGTTTTATAAAGATTTAATATATTTTTTAAACTGAAATATAAATTGCCATTAAATTTATTAATTAAATTTTTAATTACCTCAAAGTCTGCTTTTTCATCTAATGTTAATCTTATATCTGATGCATTGACCGGATGTAAAAGATTGAATTTTTTAATCTTTTTATTATCAATGATATAAGGGGTTACATGTTCTCTTTCTAAAGGTTTTTTAGCTTTAACATGTGCTTCTTTCAAAATACTAAATTTAAATATTTCAACATCCATGCCATCTGGAAAAGAGGGGGGATTGGTATTAGTAGCATAGTCGACACTCTTTAAAAAAAAACTATCTATAACATTGTCAACTATTTCGGGATCGACAAGAGGACAATCAGCTGTTATTCTTACAACATTATTTGCTCTATATTTTGTTGCCGCATAATAAAATCTGTCTAAAACATCATTTTCCGATCCACTAAAATAATCAATATTCATTTTTTTACACACATTTATTATTGCTCTATCTTTTGTATTATTCGAGCAAGCAACTATAATTTTTGAAATATATTTAGATCTGGACAATCTTTTAATTAAAATTTCTAAAATGGTTTTTTTGTTAATTTTTTCTAATACTTTTCCTGGATATCTTATTGAATTATAACGCGCTTGAATAATAGCCAAAACTTCTCTTTTTAATTCCATTTTCTTGGATCTATTAGATTTATTTTATTTGTAGAAAATTTTTTAGGTATTTTAATTTGTTTTTTCTTAAAAACATTTATTATTTCATTTAATTGATTAAAATTATCAAAACCCACTACTAAAAAATCAATTTTTTTAAATTGCTTTACAAAATGTAAGCATGCTTGGATTAATGAAATATTATTTTTATAACACCAATTTTTAATTTTATTAAATAAAATTAAATAATTTTTATTCATTTTTAAAAAACTATTTTCATTAATTAAAAGACCCTGTAAAAAAATTGATCTTGCAAAAATTTTTACTTTAGATCTTTTTAAAATATCAATCCACCCAGAGTCTAATATTCTATTATCAAGCAGATTAAATGGAACTTGTACAAGATCTGGTTTCCAAAATTTCCAAATTTTTTTAATTTCATGAGGACTATAAACAGAAATACCAATTTTCTTTATAATATTTTTTCTTTTTAAATCTCGGAGGCAATCTAAATATATTTTTCCATGTTTGCCTGATAAATCTTTATAATCATGTATTAAAATTCCGTAAATATTCTTAACTTTTAGTTTTTTTAATGAACTTAATATTTCTTTTAATATCCAGTCTCTAATAAAAATAATTTTTTTTCTTGGGAGTTTTATTTTGGTAATTATATTTAAATTTTTTAATTTACTTTTTCCAATAATTTTTTCGCTTGCTCCATAACTCTTTGCCGTATCGATAAAATGTATATTTGATTTGAGGACTAACTTTTCTATTTTTTTTAGTTCTTTATAGCTTATTTTTTTACGATTAAACAAACCATACTTCATTCCTATCTGAGCTGCACCTATAACTAATTTCATGAATTTATTTATTTAAAAAAAAGTTAATTTTATTTATCACTTTTTTTTGAAAATTAATATTTAAACCATAAAAAATTGGCAAACTTATAGTGTTTTTGTAATAAAATTCTGATCCTTTATAAAAGTTTAAATTTAATTTTTTATTAAATAATTTAAATTTATAAATTGGAATATAATGATACTGACAAAATATGTTATTTTTTTTTAAAAAATTTAAAATTTTACCTTTAGAGGACTTAATTTTTTTAAAATTTATAGATATTATAAATAAATGATAAGCAGGCATAGCAGTTTTATAAGAAGGAAAATTTACTAAATTAGTATTTTTTAATAATCTATCCCTATAATAATTATATATTTTTCCTCTTTTATTGAGAAATTTGGTTATTTTTTTTAGTTGGCTCAAACCTAGAGAGCAATTCAAATCACTTAGCCTATAATTAAAACCAATTTCATTGACGTTATATTTCCAATGAAAATTTTTATCTTTATCAATACCGTGTGATCTGAATGAAACAATTCTTTTATAAAAAAATTTATTATTAGTTGTTATTAGCCCTCCCTCTGCTGTTGTAATTGTTTTAACGGGGTGCAACGAAAATGTCGAAATATCAGAATGTTTACAACATCCTATCGGTAAAAATTTTTTATTAAATAAGTACTTTGCTCCAAAAGCATGGCAGGCATCTTCTATTAAATAACATTTTAATTTTCTTTTAATATTGTAAAATTCAAGAACATGCTCAGGATATCCTCCCAAATACATCGTAACTATTGCTTTAATTTTTTTTAATTTATTATTTTTAATGCAGTCGAGCAATGTTTTGGGTGTCATCTGACCTGTTAAAGAGTCTACATCTGCTAAAAAAATTTTTGCTTTCATTAATCTTGCCATATTGTACGCTGCTATAAAATTAATAGCTGGCATAATTATCACATCATTTTTTTTTAAATTAATAGCCATTAATGCTAAATGAAGTGCTGATGTTCCGCTATTGCAAGATGCAACATATTTTACTTTTAAAAATTTTGAGATTTTATTTTCAAATTCTTTTACATAATTACCTGTTGTAATCAAATCCTCCTTTAAAACTTTGGAAACAAGTCTAATATCCTGACTATCAACGTATTGACGTCCATAAGGAATAGTTTTCATTTAAAAATTCTCAATTTTTTTAATAATGATTTATTTAAAGGTGTTTCACTGCTTATGTTGTAGGGAGATTTTTTATTTATCAACTTTTCAAAGAAAAATGGCTGAATTCCAAATCCCGGTCTAATAACCTTTATATTTTTCTTAGTAAATTTTTCTCCCTTTTTAATTTCAGAAACTGCATAAATAGATCTTCTGAATTGCCTGCTCTGATTTTCAGTTTTATTTCTAAAGAAATATTTTTTTCCCATCATTAAATATGTTTCTTTAATAACTTGGATATAATCTTTTATTTCTTTTCCCTTTAGAGAGAAATCAATATCAAAACCATTCTTTTGACCCTCTAATGCTATATGCTTTTCTATAACTTCGGCTCCCGCAGCAATTGCAGCTGCAACAACTTTATTGTCTGTTGAGTGATCAGAAAAACCAATCTTACAATTATATCTTTCTTTTAAAATTTTAATATTGTTTAAATTAAAATCTGATATTTTTGAGGGGTAATTGCTAACACAATACAAAAGTATTATTTCTTTTGCTCCGTTATTTTTTGCTGTTTTATAAGCTAGATCAATTTCTTTTAGATTTGCCATTCCAGTTGAAATAATTATTGGTTTTTTAGTTTGAGCTATTTTTTTAATTAAAGGAATATGGTTCATCTCAAATGACGCGACTTTATAAAATGGACACTTAAGATTTTCTAAGAGATCAACAGCAGTTTCATCAAATGGTGTGCTAAAACAAATTATTTTTAATTTTTTTGCATAAGAAAAAATTTCTTTGTGCCATGTAAATGGGGTTTGGGCCTCGTTATAAAGGTCCCATAAATTTTTATTTTTCCATATACCATTTTTAATTTTAAAATCTTTTTTATTACTTTTAATAGTGATGGTATCAGGAGTATAGCTTTGAATTTTTACATAATCAGCACTATTTTTTTTTGCAGTTAAAATTAATTTTTTAATATTATTTAAGGATCCATTATGATTTGCAGATATTTCACCGATAAATATTGGAGTATTTTTAAATAAAAAAAAACTATTTTTCATTAATTTATTTACTATTTTTATAATTATTAATAGAATTAATAAATAAAATATACAAAAAACTATTACTGATCATTAAATTTAGTTATGAAAAAAATAGATAAAAAAAAAATCAAAAAATATCATTTAATTTTAAATAAAATCGAAAATACAAGAAAAAAGAATAATAATAATTGGATGAATATAGTGAGATTAGCAATAAATATAGCGCCTGAAAAGGTTATTAAAATTATGAAAAAAATAAATAAAAATGATAATCGTATATCATCACTATTTAAAAAAATGAGTTGATGAATTCCAGAATAGGCTTAACATTTTTCGGAGATTCAATAATGAATTTTCGAAAAAAAGAGTGTAGCTGGGTTTATATTCTACAAAAAAAAATTAATAAAAAATTTAAAAATAATTTTATCTTTTACAAAAAAATAGTTACCGGACTTAATACAAGAAGTGCTTTAAATATTATTCCTGACCATATACGAAAAATAAAATATAAAAATATAATTATTATTCAACTAGGAGCAAATGATAGCTGGCATTATAAATCTTTCGGTGGATTAGCTGAAGTAGATTTGAAATCTTTTAAATTAAATTTATTGGATATTATTAAAAAATTAAATTATTTAGGATATAAAAAAATTATATTTGTAACTTATCATTCTTTTTTAAATAATAGATTAGAAGTAAATAAAAAAAGCATAAATGAAAATTTAAAAAAATATATAAAAGAAATTAAAATATTTTGTAAAAATAAAAAAATTGATATAATTGAAATTGATAATAAATCTAAATATATTTCACCAAGAAAAATGTGTCTCCCTTTGCCAGATGGAATTCATTTAAATAATAACGGAGCTAAAATCTATACAGATATAATTTATAAGTATCTTAAGAAACAAATTTTTTATGATAAAAAAATTTAAAATATCAATATTAGGAACTGGAAATATTGCAAAAAATTTTCATATTCCTGCATGGCTTAAAAATAATAATTGCAACATCGTAGGCTTATGTGACAAAAATAAAAAAAAACTTGTTCAAGTAAAAAATTTTTTTAAAGTAAAAAAATATTTTACAAATTATTTATTAATGTTAAAAAAAATAGATTTTGACATAATAAATATTTGCACGCCTCCTTATCTTCACTTTAAAAATATAATTTTATCTATAAAATTTAACAAGAATATATTAGTGGAGAAGCCTTTCGTAACCTCATTAAAAGATCTTTTGATTATAAAAAATAAAATTAAAAATAAAAAAATACTAATTAAATGTGCTTATCATCAAAGATATAGGCCAATATCTCTAAAAATTAAAGATACAATAGCGAAAGGACACATAGGCAAAGTTTATTATATAAATATTATCCATAGAAAATTTAGATCCATACCAGTTCAAAGTAATTATTTTTCTTTAAAAAAATACAGTGGTGGCGGTCCGTTAATTGATCTTGGAACTCATTATTTTGATCTAATTGCATGGATATTCAATTTTCCTATGATACGTAATATTTCCTGTAAATGCTCGAGTTATATTTTTAAAAAAAATAAAAAATATTTACCATTTAAAAAATTCAATAATGAAGAGTTAGCTGTTGGTCAAATAAATTTTAAAAATAAAATTCTATTAAACTTTGAATTTTCTTACGCTTTAAATACAGCTCATGAAGAAATAAAAATTGAAATTTACGGAGAAAAAGGATGCATAATATGGCCATATAAAAATTATTGGATTCTAAGAAAAAATAAAATGGTAAAAAAAAAGTTTAAATTTAAAAATAACAAAGCAAGTATTGAACAAATTAATGATTTTATGAAAAAAATAAAAAATGTTGATAAAATTAAAGAAAATAATAAAACTCTTTATGAAATAGAATATATAGTAAAATTGATAGACAAATTATATTATTCTTCTAAAACTAATAAGCAAATAAATTATGAGTAATTCTAATAATGAAATAAAACACTGCAATCAAATTTTAAAAAAAGGTTATACCATAATAAATAATGTCTTGGAAAAAAAAGAATGTGATAAAATAAAAGCACTTGCAAAATATTTATTTAAAAAATATAGCTCGAGTACTAAGATAAAAAATCCCTTAGAACAAACAGTTTATAATTTGCATAACAAAAATAACTTTTTTATAAAATATATTAACCAAAAAAAAATTATTTCTATTATTAAAAGAATTTTATCTTATGGCTCATACAAAAATAATGAAGATATAATTTTAAGACAAACGGCATTACGAAATCCTTTATTAGGAAATGCTCAGCAACTACATAACGATACGAGAATTATTGGCTGTAAATTTCCATTAGTAATACATGCTATATATATGATTGATGATTTTACAATTTATAACGGACCAACTAGGGTTATTGCTGGATCGCACAGATTCAATAAATATGCAGAAAATAATAAAAATTATAAAAAAGAAAAATTAATACTAGGAAAAAAAGGGAGCGTACTGTTATTTGATGCTTCTTTATGGCATGGAAGTGCAAAAAAAATTTCAAATAAAGAGAGATGGGCTATGATTTATAGTTATTCAAGATGGTTTTTAAAACCTGATTTCGATCATACAAAAAATACTCCAATTAATGTGTATAAAAAATTAAACAATATGGAAAAATCATTACTAGGATTTATGTCAGCTCCTCCTAAAGATGAGTTTTCAAGGGGTTCAGCGAGAAGTATTAAAGCACAAAAACCAGAAAAATATCATTTACCTTTTTGATAAAAAAAAAATACATAATAAAACTAATAAAGTTGTCAAAAAATGACAATCTTTTTACTAATCTTTTATCTGATTATTTTAAAGAACTTGGTAATAATAAAATTATAAAAAAAAAAATTTTTAAATATTTTAGTTCTGAAAAAAAAATTTTTTTAATAAAAATTGATACTTTAGTAGTTGGATTTATATGTTTATCTTTTTTTAAAGGTATAACAAATAATAAAATTTGCCTTATCAATGATTTTTATATTATAAAAAAATACAGAAGAAATTACATTGCTAGCAAAGTAATACAAAAAATTTATGCATTTTACAAAAAAAGAAAATATGAAATAAGAATTGAAATTATGAAACACAATTTAAATGCTTTAAAATTTTGGAAGAAATTCAATATTTATCTTAGAAGTCAAACTTTTATTATAAAATAAATTGTAATGATTTTTATAAGTCAACCAACATATTTACCTTGGATAGGTTATTTTTCTTTCATATCTCAATGTGAAAAAGTTGTTTTTCTAGATGATGTACAGTTTGCAAGAAGATCATGGCAACAAAGAAACAAAATTATAAAAAAAAATGAATATGAATATCTCACTGTCCCAGTAAAAAAATCTGGACATAGAAGCCAATTAATTAAAGATGTTGAGATTTTCGATAAAAATTTTTTTGAAAAACATCTCAAAATGATCAAATTTAATTACTCTAAATGCAAATATTTTAAAATATATTTCCCTGAATTTGAGAAACTAAAAAGTTTAATAGAAAATTGCAAATTTTTATCTGAAATAAATATCTTACTTATTACTAGAATATGTTATTTGTTAAATATTAATTTAAACTATATAAAGTCTTCAGAAATCGACACTGTAGGAAATAAGGCTAAAAAACTTTTAAATATATGTGAAAAATTATCTATGAATATCATGTTAGCAAATGAAGGCTCAAAAAGTTATATCGAAGAAGAAATTTATAGATTTAATGAGAAAAATATTAAAATTGTATTTCAAAGATATAACTGTCAAATCTATACTCAGAGAAGCAAAAAATTTGTAAAATATTTATCTATAATTGACCTGCTTTTTAATGAAGGACCAAATTCAATAAATTTTATAAAAAGTGGAATTGAAGAAATAAAATGAATAATTTTTAAGAAAAATTTACTCTTAATAACTTATAGTTTTGGATCAACTTCAAAATTAAATTTTATTTTTTGCACAAGTACCTAAGGTTTCCCGAACCAAAACGATTTTTAAAGAAACTATCTTTTTTAAAAGTTTCTCTTGTAACATCAGCGCCGGCTATTCCAGAAATTTTTTTTATTTTTGAAAAATTATATTTTAATATTTTTTCAAATGTTAGCCTTGGAGTCTCTTTATATTCTCCGTAACTATGATCTAAAAATCCCTGAATTCTCATAGGTGAAATTTTGTCCTTTAATAAATTGTAAGAATAACTTATATCAATATTCGTCATAACTCTTCTACAAAACTTCCACAGAGCTAACTCTTGACCGCCTGAACCAGCAACAAAAACAAAAAAATAACCACCCTTTTTAACAACACGAGCATGTTCGTTGATTAACTTTTTCATATCCGTCTTAGTATGATGTAAAACTCCAGCCGAAATTAAAAAATCTATACTTTCGGATTTAAGTCTAATTTTGTCAAACCTTGACTGTATAAAAAAAACATTTTTGTTTTTTTTATATTTTTTTTTATTATCAACTATGATTGATTTCCCACTGTCGATTCCAATAATTTTTTTAGGACTATATTGTAGCATAACATCGATATATCTAGCTGGACCACATCCACTATCTAGAATAGTTTTATCTTTAAAAAAATTTTTATTTTTAGATATTTTACTAATAATTTGCTCTAATCTAAGTTTAGCAAGAACTCTGGAGCTATTAAAAAAAAGAGATTTTGTATTTTTAGGCCACATAAAATCAAAAGCTTTTCGAGTATTTGCCCATATATCCGATTTATTTAGATTTTTATTAACTTTTGACTCTTTTGTAATCCATCCACTCTTTTTAAGAAGTTCAAAAATTGAAAAAATATTGTGCCAGAAATTTATAGATAAATTCAATTTATTAGGATTGCTTCTTGTTTTTGCTAAATAATCAAAATGCCACTTTAAAGTTAATACCATATATACTTTAAGATCAGAAAAAATTGGATCGTTACATTTTTTGCATAATTTTTCTAATGAATTAAAATTTATTTTTTTTTTAGGTAATGTTTTTATTTTTTTATAAGCTAAAATTTCATTTAAATTCATATAAAAAAGAGATATATAATAAACATTTAACTTATGATAATATATTCAAATAAATTTAAAATCACTAAAATTAATCGGAAATCTATTTTTTTTTTTAAAAAAAAAGGTTATTTACTAATTAAAAATGTTTTTAATAAAAAAGATTTTTTTGAAATAAGAAAAACTATATTAGAAGTTTCAAAAAAATTTACAAATTCAAAGACAAATTATAAATCAGTTGAAGATATATTTTTTCATAAACATTTGATTAAATTAAGAAAAAATCCAAAAAAATTTGCACTTTTCTTTGATACATTACAAACTTCAGCTTCGTTAATTAATTTTTGGACTAATAAAAAAATTATTTCTATTATTGAGAGAATAATGCAGTGTGAAAAAGAATTTATTTCAGCAACTGATATGCTTCTGAGAATAGACTCTCCTATAGATGATAGAAATAAATTAGATTGGCATCAAGATTCATCATACTTTAAACAAAACAACTCTGGTTATAATGGTCTAAACTGTTGGGCGCCACTAACTAAGTTAAAATTTGAAATGGGCCCATTGGAATTTTTAGAAAACTCACACAAGTTAGGGTGCATAAAAGTAAAGAAAATAAGAAAAGGTAAATTTGGTTCTTTACAAAGAAAAATTCCTGAAAAAATTACAAATAAATTTAAAATTAAAAAATATGAAATGAAACCAGGAGACATATTATTTCTGAACATGGATACTCTGCATCGCAGCGGAACTAATATTAGCAATTTTTTTAGAATGACTTCTATATGCAGATATCACAACGCTAAATCAAAAGATTTTAACCCAGGTCTAAATATTTACAGATATAGTGATAAAGCAATTAATAAAGAAGTTCATGGTTTTTAAAAAAATTAAGGGAAAATATATTTTTGCTGAAAAGACAATATAATTATTTTACTTAATAACTAAAAAAACGATAATATTAACTAGTTTTGTTTTTATCTAAATTTCAAAAATTTTTTTCAGTGCATAAATCAAGCCAATTGAGCTATTAGTACTGGTCAGCTTCATGCGTTACCGCACTTCCACACCCAGCCTATCAACGTGGTGGTCTACCACGGCTCTATAGGAAGAACTAGTTTTGAGGTGAGTTTCCCGCTTAGATGC
>MDSZ01077344.1_pt1 | contig 23938 bp, 22 predicted proteins | sample 811201 | NCBI WGS metagenome assembly MDSZ01 (sample SAMN05326647, study PRJNA326480) | marine metagenome | isolation source: seawater | place: Indian Ocean: North | collected 2010
AAAAAAGGTTTTAAAACAAAATACGATTTGGATTTTGGTATAACTGAACTTATCAAGCTTTATTCTATTTTAGTACCAGACTCGACAACAAAAAATATTTAGTGAAAGCATTAATTGTAACAAATAGTAGTTTTATAAAAAGAAATTTTACTAATTACTGTAAAAAAAAAAAAATTAAATTTTTTTCATTAAAAGATATTGATTTTAACAGTAAAAAAATAATTAAGAAAATAAAAAAAATAAACCCAAATTTTGTAATTATCAAAACCGGAATGTCTGGTGGAATACAATTTAATATTAAACATTCATTGGATATTTTAAATTATAATACTGTCACTTTTGCTAAAATTATAAACTGTTTGCATGCGGCTTCGATTAAAAATGTTTATTTTGTTTCGGCATCATGTATTTATCCAAAAATAGAAAAAAGACAAATAAAAGAAATAGATTTGTTAACAGGAAAATTTGAAGAAACCAGCATGTCTTTTAGTTTAAGTAATCTTTTAGCTTATGGAATGTGTAAAGAGATTAATAAAAATAAATTATTTAATTATATAAATGTAGTCCCTGCTACATTATATGGGCCTTATTATTCAAAAAATCAATCAGATGAACATGTGCTAACTGCTATGCTCAACAAATTTTCAAAAAATGATTTAATAATAACTCATTATGGTGATGGCAAGTCAAAAAGAGAATTTTTGTATATTTATGATTTATTCGATTCAATATATTATATGTACAAAAAAAAAATCAAGAAGGAATTAATTAATGTTGGTACGGGTAGGGACTATAGTATAAAAAATTTAAATAAAATAATTATGAATTTGTTTAAATATAAAGGAAAAATAATTTGGGATAAAACTAGGCCAAATGGTGTTAGAAGAAAAATTTTAAACTGTAATTTTTTAAAAAAAAAAGGTTGGTCAGCAAATTATGACCTTGTTGATGGTTTAAAAGAAGTATTAAAGAAACCATGATAATATCACGAACACCCTTTAGAATATCCCTAGTTGGCGGTGGTACAGATTTTCCAGAATTTTTTAATAAACACGAGGGTAAAGTTATTGGTTTTGCTATAGATAAATATTGCAACATTTTTTTTAGACCAGGTAATAAGTTGTGGGACTATAATTTTAGAATAGTGTACTCAAAAATCGAACTTGCAAAACGAATTCAACATATTATTCACCCTTCAGTAAGGAATACTTCCTTATTTTATAATTATAAAAAACCATATGATTTGCTTCACAATGGTGATCTACCTGCGAAAACTGGGTTGGGTACTTCTTCAAGTTTTACAGTTGGAATGTGTAAAATATTTCGAACAGTATTACACAGAGTTGACAATCCTTATTTAATTGCAAAAGATGCAATTAATATAGAGCAAAATTTAATTAAGGAAAGCGTGGGTTCGCAAGATCAAATTTTTGCATCTTATGGAGGTTTCAACACTATAAAATTTTCAAAAAATGGTTTTAAGGTTAAAAAACATGATTTGAAAAAAGAAAAAATAAAACAAATTAAGCAAAATTTTTTATTGATGTACACTGGGCAAACACGATTAGCACAAAAGATCGAACAAAATAAAATTGAAAAATTAAGAAAAAAAATAGATTTTTATTATAAACTTAAAGATTTAGTTGATGATATGGAAAAAGAAATAAAAAGAAAAATAAAATTTGATATTAAGACAATTGGAGAAATTTTAGACTATAATTGGTATTTAAAAAAAAGTCTTTCAAAGCAGGTAAGTAATAACTTTCTCGATAAAATTTATAAAGATGCTAAAAGCAATGGTGCATTTGGAGGAAAATTATTAGGAGCAGGTGGAGGTGGTTTTTTTCTTTTTATTGTTCCCATTTCAAAAGTCTCACATTTCAAAAAAAAATTTAATAGTTTCAAATTTATTGATTTTAATATTTCAAACATTGGTAGCCATATAATTAATAGTAATAATTTATAGTATGGATCTAGTTATTTTATGTGGAGGTAGAGGTACTAGATTAAAAAAAATTACAAAGTATGTACCAAAACCTTTACTAAAAATTGAGAAGACTAGTTTTCTAAAAACAATAATAAATTTTTATCAAAAGTATAATTTTAACAAGATTTATTTGTTAGCTGGCTTCAAAGGAAATAAGATAAAAAAAGAGTTTCATAATAAATATTTTAATTCAATAAAATGTGAAGTATTAATTGAAAAAAAACTTCAAGGCACTGGAGGCAGTTTATTAAAATTAAAAAAAAAAATTAAAAATAATTTTTTACTTGTTAATGGTGATAGTTACATTAGCTATGACTTGTTGGAATTTTTAAAACCTCATAAAAATAGTGATTTCAAAATATTGCTTGTCAAAAATAAAAATTATAAAGAAAATAGTAAATTAATAAATCTTGATCTAGATTCAAATAAAAATTTAATATTTAAAAAAAAATCAAATAAATTTAATGCTGGCGTTTATCTCTTATCGAATAAAATTTTTCACTATATAAAAAAAAATTGTTCATTAGAAAATAATGTTATTGCAAATTTAATATACAAAAAAAAAATAAAAGGACAATTATCAACTGGTTATTTTATAGATATAGGTATAAAAAAAAACCTGATTTTAGCTAGAAAAACACTAAAAAATGAAATAAAAAAACCAGCTATCTTTTTTGATAGAGATGGCGTTCTAAATCATGATTATGGTTATGTAGGTACTTACGAAAGATATAAATGGTCAAATAATGCTGTCAACGCTTTAAAATTTATAAATAAAAAAAATTACTACATTTTTATTGTTACCAATCAATCAGGAATAGGCAGAGGGTATTACTCTGAAAAAGATTTTCATAATTTAAATTGTAAAATTAAAAAATATTTACAAAAAAAAGGTGTATTTATTAATGATATTTTATTTTGCCCACATCATCCATTAAAAGCTAAAGGAAAATATAAAATCAGGTGTAATTGTAGAAAACCAAATATTGGCATGATTAATAAAATAAAAAAAAATTGGGTAATTGATCTAAAAAGATCATTTTTTATTGGAGACAAAAAAACAGATCTAAATACAGCTAAAAAATCAAATATAAAATTTTATTATGCCCAAAAAAACTTATTAAAACAAATTGGGAAGTTAATTTGAATTATTTTGTTTTATTATTAAATTAAAAATTATTAATATAAATCATTTAAGAAGATTTAAATCTTATTTTGGACCATATTAATAATCCAAATGGAATATAATATATTATACTTAGATAATTATTAAAAAAACTTCCAGTTGGTACAAGTGGCCAAAAAATCATGAAATAGAAAGACAATAAACAAACTTGAAAATTAGAAAGTAAATATTTTCTCTTTATTAATTTAAGAAAAAAATGTCTTAAAGACAAATATATAATTATAAAAAAAATAAAAATTAAAATTGTAAAACCCAATATTCCAGTTTCTAATAAAATTTGAATGTAAGTATTATGCGGATGTGAAGAACAGACGTAAGGTTTGTTATTATATTTTTCGTTATTAAAGCAATAATTTCTATAGTTTTTAGGGCCTATACCAATTATTTTATTATTTTGTTTAAAAATATCTAACGCAGATAATAAATGACCATTGTGATCTTCTGAAAAAAAATATGTTTTATTTTCCGAAAATATTTGATTTTTTGTAAATATTATTATTCTATTTTTAACAGTTTCATTTAGAGTAACTAGTAAACCTACTCCAAAAAAAATTGTAACAAAAAAAATAGACAAAATTTTAAAGTTTAATTTAAGCATCATCATTAAATATAATAAAATTAAAATGGTTAAAAATAACGATGATCTTTCTCCACTAATTGTAATGGCAAATACAGATAGTATAAAAATTATTGAAAAAATAATATTTAATTTGTTATTTTTTTTTTTTATTAAGAAAAAAAGAGATAAAAAAATCGGTAAAAATTTAGATAAATAACTACCATATATTAACTCATCTTTAAAAAAACTTGATGTTCTATTCTGCTGCATTACAAAACCAAAAATGTTTTCTTTAAAATAAAATTGAAAAAACCCATCAAGAATCAATATTAAAAAGCATACCAGGATTGAGTAAAATAGTCCTTTTACTACTTTTGGATTACTATTCAAAATATATATCACAGCCAGAGTAAAAATTAGAAATCGTATATAACCAATAGATCTAGTTATTGAAATTGATGAATAATCTGAAAATAAAGAACTTAAAATACAAAAAACATAAAATATCAAAAATAATATTACAAAATAATTTTTGTAATACTTCCTAATATCAGAAAAAAAATTGTTAAATAAATAAATTATACATATAGTTATAAGAGCTAAATCTGGAAGAAAAGGTCCTGTTATTAGAAGAAAAGGAATAGAAATTAATAAGTAAGACATTAATTTCTGATGATATTTTACTTTATAAGTCACATTTCATAATAATGTTTTTAAAGTTTAAAAGAAACCTTTTCGTAAAAAAATATAATCTTTAATTAATTATTTATTTTTTTTAATTTCCAAAATATTCTTTTTTAAGGGTTTAAATTTTTCTATATCATATGGAACTTTTTTGCCCAAAACATCAAAATATTTTGATGCACTCAAACCGATATTTGGTCTAAAGGTTTTAATATTAGCTTGATTAAATCTATCTCCCTTTTTTAATCTTTTTATAGTATAAATTGACCTTCTAAATATAATATTTTCCATTTCTTTTTTGCTTCTGTAAAACTTTTTATTTAGAAAAAGTTTAACTGTATTATCTAGATCCCTTTTATATTGAATGACTTCTTTTCCCCTAGCAGAAAACTTTATATCATGCCCATTCCTTTGATTTTGAGTTGCAATATGCTTTTCAAAAACTTCTGCTCCCATAGCTATTGCTAATTTTGCTATCTCGCTTCCTACAGAATGATCCGATAGACCAATTTTACATTTAAATTTTTGTTTTAAAATTTTTATATTATTTAAATTAAAATCTTCTTTTTCAGATGGATAATTACTTACACAATATAATAGAGTGATATCTTTACATCCAAAATTTTTTGCTTTTTTATAGGTTAATGCAATTTCATTTAAGTCTGACAGGCCTGTAGATATTATCATCGGTTTACCTGTTTTAGCGATTTCTTTTATTAAATTTAAATCATTCATTTCGAATGACGCAATCTTATAAGCATCACAGTTTAGTTTCTCCAAAAAATTTAGAGCTTCGGTATTAAATGGAGTACTGAAAATTTTAATTTTTAACTTTTTAGCAAATCGAAATAATTTTGGGTGCCATTCTAGTGGTGTTTGTGCTTGATTATAAAGTTTCCATAAATTAATATTTTTCCATAGACCACTCTTAATCTTATAGTTAAGATTTTTTATAGTCATCATTTCGGGTGTATATGTTTGAAGTTTTACTGCATTCGCTCCACTTATTTTAGCCAGTTTGATTAATTCCATAGCCTTTTTTAGCGAGCCGCAATGATTTGCAGAAATTTCAGCTATAAAAAAAGGTTTTTTATCTATAAATTTTTTCATTTTTGTATTTAAGCACGTAAATATTTGGCCTAATTAATTTAAAATTGCAGCTCAAGAAAAATTTTTTTGATACTCTATTTGTTTTTTTAATAAAAGCATATACTTTAAAATTCTTTTTATTTATTTTCTTTAAACTTTTTTCAAGTAAGACTCTACCAAATCCTCTTTTTTTATAAATTTCTTTAATTGCTATTGAGACTTTAAAATGATTATTTCTAAAAATGTCATATCTTATATATCCAATTTTATACTTCTTAATACATACAAATATCAAACTTTTAATAATAGCTTTTTTAAACCATATTTTGTGATCAGTTAATTTCAATTTTTCTTTTGAAAAAAAATTTTTTTTTCTCACATTTTCATTGTAAATATTATATAAAAAAAGCATATCCTTTTTTGTAGCTTTCCTTAAATATAAATTATCTTTTTTTAAAGATTTTCGCATCACATTTGATAATGCCTTTTTTAAAATTGGCATTAGTTAACTCTATTTTTATATTCTTTAAATCTATAAAGGCCTTTGGATATTGATCAGAGTCTAACATTCTAATTTTATCATATATTTTACTTAACGATAAATCTTGTTTTAAAAGACCTTCTTTATAATTTAGTCTTTCAAAATAATAAATTTTACCTTTTTGCTTTTTTGGAATAACCTTTTTTTTAATAAGATGTTTTATCATGGTATTAATCACATTAGATATTCTGTTGAATATTTCTGATAAGTTACCTTTTAGACTAACATTTCTTTTTAAATAAATAGGTCCACCATCAATAGTGTCTGTCATTTTAAGGGCACACACAGGGGATATCAAAAATCCTCTTAAAATTAAATTTTGTATAGGACTACCTCCTCTTCCAAAAGGAAGTGGGGCTGTGTGAAAGCATATGCATTCGTAATTTTTAATAATTTCGTCAGGAACTTTAAAACTCCAGTGTGGAAAAAAAATTTTTGTTGGTTTTATCTTTTTTAACTTTTTAAGGGTAAGTTTATTTTTATCTTTTATAAAAAAAACATTTTTCTTTTTCATTAAATTTAATGTTTGCTTGTTTATCAAAAACCATTTTTTCGAACATGCAATTACAATATTTTCCACTATTTTTTTTCAATTTTTCTGATTATTTCATATGCTTCTGCATACTTCATACCTGACTGATTTCCTCTGATTTTACTTAAATTTCTTATGCCATCTAATGATCTAGAATGTGGTTTTTTCTTAAATTCATTTTTATAGATTTTAATAGCTGCTATTTTAAAATTTATGAAATTATCAATATTTACAAATAAATTAGGTATAAAATTTTTGGATCTTTTAAGCATTCTAAAATCTGTTGCAGAAGGTGTTTCAAAAGTTAATATTTCACTGCATTTTGAATTTGGTTCTGGTCTGAAAGCTGTCAAAGTAGCCTCAGCAATTATTCTATGATCAATATTTAAATCATAAAAATTGTGAGTAATTACTATATCGGGATGAAATTCTTTTTTGTGTTTTTCTACAAGTTTAACTATTTCTAATAAACTAATTTTATCTAACTGGTTGTCTGGATAATCATACTGTTTGAGCCATTTAAAACCTAGAATTTCTGATGCTTTGATACTGTATTTTTTTCTATTGATTATATCTTTTTTAAAATGTTTTTTTCTTGAACTAATCCCATTTGTAAAAGAAATTGCTCCGATTTTATATCCTTTTTTCGAAAATTTTTTTATTAAACCGCCACACCCAAAACTTTCATCATCTGTATGTGCAACAACAACTAAAACTCTCTTATTAATTTTTTTCATAAATGTATATATTAATTGTATTTAATAATGTAGGATCAATCATTCTTTTTTTAATTTTAATAATATGAAAAATAATAACTTAAAAATTATAAAACAAATAGAGAAAATTAGAGCAAAAAATAATGTTAACTGGATGAATATTTTACGATTAGCATTTAAATTAGATCCAAAGTCTGCAGCTAAAATTATGAGAAAAATCAATTACGATGATAAGAAAATATCATCATTGTTGAATAAGTTAGACGATTAAAAATGAAAAGAAATATTTTAATAACATCCATGGGCGGGTATGGATCATTAAGTGTTTCAAAGGATTTGTCATTAAAACTAAAAAAAAAAATAAACTTTTTTGGCACACACAATGATTATTATTTACTTAAGAGAGCAGAAAATTATTGTAAAAAAATTATTTTAGTTCCTGGAGTAAAAAATAAAAAATTATATATTAAGGAACATTTAAATTTATTAAAAAAATTTAAAATAAATTATATTGTTCCAAACAGTGATAGAGAAGTATTTGTGTTTTCGCAGAATAAAAAAAAAATTTTTTCTAAAATGTTTCTTCCAGATTTAGCAGATATAAAAATCTGTCAGAACAAAAAGCAATTTTTAAATTTTTTAAAGAAATATAATTTCAACTACCCTAGATTTATGCATATAAAATCTAAATCTCAAACTGAAAAATTTTTAAAAGAGAAAAAAACAAAAAAATTTTACATAAGAATTACATCTGAAACTTCGGAAGGAGCCTATGGTGCAGCAGTTTTACAGAATAAAAAACAACTAAATTTATGGTTAAAAATTTGGAAAGATTTTAAAAATGAAAAAATGACATCTTTTACATTATCGGAATACTTACCAGGCAAAATATATGAAAATTTATTAATTTTCTATAGGGGTGAATTAATTATTTCTAAGGTATATGAAAATTTAAAATACCATTTAACCCCAAATGCAATTACATCAGCAGGCTCTACTCCAGCAACTGCTAGAAGTTGTGGAGAATATATAAGTAAGTCTATTACTTTACAAACATGTAAAATTATTAAGAAGCTAAGTGAAGTAAATAAAACAGAGCCAAATGGTGTGTATCATTCATCGGTTAGATTAGATAAATCCAATAGACCCAACATAACAGAAATTAATATTGGCAGATTTCCATCCACAAATACGATTTTCAATTTTTATGGAAAAGAGAATATAACTGAAATTTATTTTAAAATTCTTATGGGCATTGGCACAAAATTAAAAAACTGTGTCGACCATGATTACGGCAAAAGTGTAATAATAAGTAGATCTCTTGACCAAAAACCTTTTGTTTTTAAGGAAAAATAATATAAATATTTATTATGTACACTCCAGAAAGTTCTAATGCTTTAACTCGATCAGAAAGTAAAGATTTATGGAGAAATAAAAATGACAAAGAAAAATCAAAATTGTCTTCAATGTATATTAAAAATGGGCATGTTTTAGAGATAGGTTGTGGAACAGGTCAAATATTATCAAAGATTAAATCTAAAGGTTTTAAAGTAGGGGTTGACTACTCAAATGATAGATTAAAAAGCTCTCCTTTTAAAAATAAAATACTTTTTATTAGAGCAGATGTAAAATCTCTACCTTTTACAGATAATTACTTTAGTAATATTGTTATGTCACATTTTTTTCATGAGCTAATTCAGTTTGAGGACAAAAAAAACTTAAAAAAAACGATGTATCAAATTTTATCTAAATTAAAGCATAGAGGAAGAGTTATTATTATAGATCATTGTGATCCTGGCAAAGGATATATTAAATTCGAAATGAATAAAAAAAGTTTAGAAACTTATAAAACTTTTAAAAAAAAATTTAAGTTTTATAAAAAAGATCCTTTAGAGAATAAAAATATTTATAGATTAAATAATTTACAAAATTTCATCACTAAAATTTGGTCAATGGGTACAGATGCTGAGAAGCTAGAAATGAATGAAGATCATACATTATTAGATCCAAACAAAATTTTTTTAAGTTTACAGAAATTCGGCCTTAAATTAATAAAAATAAGAAAATTTGGTGAATTAAATGAATTGTCAAAATTTTATAAATTATCTAAATCAAAAAAGAAACTTTTTAAAAGGCAATTTTGTTTAGTTATGGAAAAAAATTAATTATGAAAAATTCTCTTTCCAAAATTTTGAAATCAGGAAAAACATCTTTTTTTATGGAGGCACATAATGGTATTTCAGCAAAACTAGTAAGTGAATATAAATTTGATGGTATTTGGGCGAGTGGTCTAACAATATCTGCTTCAATGGGGTTAAGAGATGTTAATGAAATGAGCTGGTCCCAAGTTTGTGATATTCTTAATTACATAACGCTCTCTTCGGATTTACCTGTATTATTAGATGCTGATACTGGTTATGGATCATTTAATAATACGATACATCTTGTTAAACATTTAAAAAGGATCAATGTACAAGGTATTTGTATTGAAGATAAAATATTTCCAAAAAAAAATTCATTTTTTCAAGGAAATAAACAACCACTTGAAGAAATAGATATTTTTTCTGGCAAAATCAAAGCGATTAAAGATAATTTTCCTGAAATGCAAGTAGTTGCAAGAGTAGAATCCTTAATTGCGGGATGGGGCCTTGAAGAGGCTGTTAAAAGAGCTGAAGCTTATAAAATTGCTGGAGCTGACGCTATTCTCATACACAGTAAGAAAAAAGATATATCTGAAATAGACCAATTTTTAAATATGTGGAACTCTAGCCATCCTATCGTATTAGTACCAACAACATATTACAATACAGATCCAAAATATTTTACTAAAAAAAAAATTAATATTGTAATTTGGGCAAACCATTTACTTCGTACTTCTATGTCATCAATGATCGATACACTTAAAATAATAAAGAAAGAAAAAAGTCTGCAGAAAATAGAAAATAAAGTATTTCCTGTAAAAGATATATTTAAAATTACAGATATGGACAAGCTATCATCGGATGAAAATAAATATCTACCAAAAAAAAATAATTTAAATGCTATAATTCTGGCAGCAACACAGGGTACCGAATTTGGAAATTTAACAAAAAGTTTGCCAAAGTCTTTGATAGAATTAAATAATAAACCGATCCTTAATTATCAAATTGATGTTTTAAATAAAACAGGAATTAAGGACATATCCGTTGTATCAGGTTTTAAAAAAGAAAAGTTTAAAATTCCTAATGTAAAATTATTTTTTAATTCAAAATGGAAATCTACATCAAGTTTATTTAGCTTGTGGAAAGCTAAGGAAAATTTAGCAAACACCATAATTTCTTTTGGTGATATAATTTATTCAGAAAAATTGATAAAAACACTTAGTCAAGCTACTCAAAATATTGAAGATATAGTAATACTTTGTGATAATTCCTGGATGAATGATAGTAAAGATAGAAATTATTATACTGGTGTAAAGTGTAGGATTTTTAAAAATAATAATATATTTAAAGAAAATATTTTTAAGGTTCTAAAATTAAAAACTAATTTAAATAAAAAAGAAGCAAATGGTGAATTTGTTGGTTTACTAAAAGTTTCTACTAAAGGAAGTCTGATATTCAAAAAGCATTTAAATCATTTAAACAAATCTAATAAGCTCAAAAGAATGACTTTAGAAAATTTTATAAATTATTTAATAGAAAAAAATGAGAAAGTTTACGCAAAATATGTAGATGGAGGTTGGCTAGATATTGATAATGATAAACTATTATTTAATGCAGAAAATTACATGAATGATTGATCCAAGGAAATTTATCCAAATATTAAAAAAAAATAAAATCAATTTTTTTTCTGGTACACCTGATAGCGTTTTATCAAATTTTTTAGAAGTACTTAAATATGAAAAAAACTTTTATGTTGCACCACATGAAGGAATTGCGGTTTCAGCTGGTATAGGATATAACTTCGCTACAGCAAAGGTCCCTTGCGTTTTCATGCAAAATTCAGGTCTTGGCAATATATTAAATCCAATTAGCTCAATTGCGCATAAAAAAATATTTAAAATACCTATGATAATAATTATAGGAATGAGAGGATACAAAGGCGATGAGCCTCAACATTTAATCCAAATTAAAAGTACTCCTAAAATATTAAAAGAATCCGATATTGAATATTTCTACTTAGACACAAAAACAGATTTAAATAAACAAATTAATAAAGCTGTTAGAATGACATTTAATAATAAAATGCCAATTGCAATTTTAATTAAAAAAAATTCATTTGATAAAATTTTAAAAACTAAAAAAATTAAATTAAAGAGCAATGTTAAGAAATATTCCTCATATAATGATTATGTAAATACAATATCCAATTATGTGAAAAAAGATGATTATGTATTATCAGCTACTGGATTTTTACACAGAACCGTATTTTATAATAGAGAAAAGTTTAAAACAAAAAATTTTTTTTATAATATTGGAGGAATGGGTCATCTTTCAAATATAGCTTATATCACTGCATTAATTAAAAAAAAAAGTAATATATTTTGCCTTGAAGGTGATGGATCATTTCTTATGCATTTAGGCTCACAACTTTTAGTTAGTAAAAACAAGTTAAAGAATTTTAAATATTTTCTGTTTAATAACAATTCACACTATTCAACTGGAGGACAAGTTCAATCAAATATAAATAATATAGATTTAAAAATTTTTGCTAAAAGTATTAAATTAAATTATTTTAAATTTGAAGATTCATCCAAACTAAATAATTTTTTACAAAAAAATAAAAAGGGTAATTTATTTATTGAGCTAAAATGTAATAACTCCCATATAAGTAATTTACCAAGACCTAAACTAGATCAAATTAGCTTTGGAAAATAAAAAATTTATAATTGTTATACCAATTGAAGTTAAAACTAGAGAGCTTAATAGTAGACTGTTACTATCGCTTGAAATTTTGAAAAGGCTAAATTGCGAAATTATAATTGGCAGTCAGAGAGATATGGGTAATTATTTTTCTAATATGAAAAATTGTCTTTACTTAGACAAAAGTATTTCAGTAAAAAAAACAGAGTTTATAAAAAAAATAAAAAAGAAAAATACATATTTTTCATTAGATGAAGAAGGTTCTTACTATTGGTTTGAGGATTTAACTTTTAAATCTAGATTCTCAAAGAACTTAATGAAATTTACTGACAAAATATTATTATGGGGAAAAAATGATGAAATTTTTTTAAGGAAAAAAAAAATATTTAACAAAAAGAAATTTTATATTTTAGGTAATCCAAAATTTGATCTTATAAAAAAAAAATATTCCTTATTCTATGACAAAGATAAAAGTTACCTAATTAAGAAATACGGCAAGTTTGTTCTTTGTGTTTCAAGCTTTGTTACCAATTGTGATAACATTAAAGATTCTATTGTAAGCAAAGAATTTATAAAAAAAAATTATCTGAGTACAAAAATCCAAAAAAAAAAATATGAAAAATTTGTTAATGATAAAAGAATCTACGAAAATTATTTGCACTTTGTTGAAAGATGTAAGCAGATAGCCCTAAAACACCCCAATAAAACTGTAATTTTTCGACCCCACCCATTTCAAGATATCAAACTTGTAAAAAAAAGGTTTGGCAAAATGCCAAATAATTTTAAAATTATTTTCAAGAATGAGCTATCGCCATGGATTATGGCTTGTGATTATTATATCCATGCTGGATGCTCAAGTGTGTTAGAGGCAGCAGTTCTCAAAAAAAAAATAATTAATTTTACTAAGATGAATTTCTTAAAAAGGCACTTTATTTTTAAAAAAATTACTACACCTAATTTAAGCCATATAAATAAAGGTTTTTTAAGAATGAAAATAAACTCAAATAAAATAAATATAAAGGATATATCTAAAATAATAACCAACTTAACAGATTGTGTTAATTACGACGAAATTGTTAAAGTTATTAAAATTTATAAAAGACATAATAGTGAGTTTTATAAGGAAAATATATTCAAAAGATATTCTCGGAGATCATTATCCTTAATAAAAAACTATGGAGAAAGAAAATATTTTACGAAAAGATATAAAGATACAAAATTAAAGGAAATTAAATTAAGTGATATAAAAACTAAAGTTAGTAATTTTGATTTAATCGATAAAAAAAAGAATAATTTTCAGATTCATCAGTTTGACTATAATTTATTTAAAATATCAAGATCTAATTGACTCTAAAAAATTTCTTATTCGTTAAAGGTTGCTCTAATAATTCAATTAAATTTTTATGTTTATTTATTCTATTAAATATTTTATCTAAGTTACGATAATATTTTTTCAATACTATTTTGTTGTGAAATATACTTAAATAAATCGATGTCGAAGCAAGAATTTTTTCTTTAAGCATTTCTTGAGTAATAAAATTTTTTATGATCTCATTGTCTCTACCAATAAAATTTAACACAGGAATTCCTATTAAACCCTCAATTTTAATTTTTAATTTATTTTTCTTTGCTATCTTTTTTATATTTTTACAAAAATCTTTGTGTAAGTTTGTTATTATTTTGTCCGATCTAATTTTTCTCATAACATCAATTGTGCAATTAGCGGCAACATATCCCAGTCTATCAGTCCAATTTGTACTACTTATAAATGCTTTCTCCGCATTTTTCTTTAATTTTTCTTTTGCTACTAGCGCTGTGATTGGGTATCCATTACCTAATGCTTTTCCAAAAGTTGCTATATCTGGATTAATTCCATATTTCATGTGTATTCCCCCGATAAATTCACGAAATCCAGAAGTACATTCATCATAAATTAGAATACATCCATATTTTTTGCATAATTTTCTTACATTTTTTAGGAAAGTTATATTTAAATCTTTTATTCTAGCAAATTCCATAATTACAACTCCAACATTTTTTTTCTCAATTAATTTTTTTAGACCTTCCAAATCTTTATAGTTAAATTGATATGCGGTATTTTTCAAATTTTCAGGTATTCCAACAGTTGAAATATTTTCAAACAAATGATCATTCAAGTTTTTTTTATTTGTCAAATTTGCAGATAGATACCAATCATGCCATCCATGATAACCACAAAAAGCTATATTTTTCTTTTTAGTGTTTGATCTTGCAATTCTAAGGGCAATTAAATTAATTTCACCCCCTGTTTTTGCAAACTTAGTAAATGAGGACCAAGGATGAATATTGATTAATTTTTCAGATAATTCAACTTCCTCTGGACAATTTAATGATGAAATATTTCCTTTTAATACTACTTTTGTAATTTCATTTTGAATTTTTTTATAATTATAACCCAATAAGTTTGATCCAACTAACATAAAACAATCAGAATATTTTATGTTCTGAATGTCCCAGACATTAGTTCTCTTTGTTTTAGAGAAATAAGTTGGCCATTTGTTTGGCAGTATGATTTCAGGATTTTTTGATAGCAACATATTTCCATTAAGTATTATTTTTTTTGCTTTATCCCATAAAGTATTGTTTTTTGTTAGTTTACTCATATTTTTAATTTCTTTAAGTTTTTTATTAATTAATAAATAATTATCAACCTCTGGATTATTTAACAAAAAATAAAAATCTTTAATTTTTTTAAAATCTTTACTTGTATCTAATGTTAGTCGTTCACTAGACATATCATATTCATTTTTAAAATTATATTTTTTAATATTAGGATTATTAATCATATACTTTGTGACATGTTCTCTTTCACTTCTGTTTTTTGCTAATAACCAGGCATTTTCCAATAACTTAAATTTAAAAATTTCTACATCTAAACCATCAGGAAAAGTTGGATTTATTACATTAGATAAATAATCCACATCTATAGAACAAAATTTATCATACATTCTATTAATTAAAATTGAGTCTGAGAAAGGACAATCGCTAGTAATTCTAATAATTATATCTAAATTAAAATTTTTAGCGCAATTATAGTATCTATCTAAAACATCATTTTCATTACCACAAAAATGAGAAACTTTATTTTTTTTTGCAATCTTTAATATTTCCTTATCTTCTTTTTTAGTAGTTGTTGCTATAATAATTTCATGTTCAAAACTTATACTTTTTAATCTTTTTAGAAGAAACTCTATGATTGTTTGATTATCAATTTTTTTTAGAATCTTTTTTGGTAATCTTTTCGATCCCAACCTTGCTTGTATGATTATCCCAACTTTTGTCTTCATTTATTATCTAAATACACCAAAAGATTATTCAATCTCAATAATTCATCTTCATTTTTACAAAAATTTGACAACTTACTTTTTATACTTTGAATTTTTTTACTATTGAATTTTATTTTCTTAAAATCGGCATACTTCTCAATTTTTAACTTTGATTGTTTTTTTTTTACATTTTTCTTTTTATTTTTTAAAAAATTCGCAAGTTTATATTTAGTTTTTAAAAGAATCTGTAATGTCCAAAAACTTCTATTTTCATGTTTTTTTATGACATAATTTTGCAAATCTTTTATAAAAAATATCTCTTTAAATTTTAATTTGTAATTATAAAAAAAATTTACCATCGGTCCTTCAGAATAAGGAGTAAGTATCTTTACATTAAAATAATTCTCATAATTTGCATAAAGTAGTTTAGTATTAATAACAAATCTAAGCCACTTAATATCTTTTACTAATTGGCTAATTTCATTTGTTTTATATTTATATTTATTATTTAGCTTCAAATTTTTTATTATTGGTTTTAAAAAATTTTCTGATCTATTATATTTTGTGTAATTTGAACTATTAAAAAAAAATGGCTCATGTTCTTTAGTGGAGCTTGAAATTTTCTCAATCCTTTTGAGCAAAACTCTACTTAATTTTTTTTTTGATGAAAAACTATAAATGAAATTCATGATCTTGTAGAATAAATAAGTTGAAATAAATCTCAAATGTAATGTTTTTAATATCAATACAATTCTTTTTAAATTTATAATGTAAGTGCTGGGTGCAAATGTGTCATTGTAGTATAATGTATCTAAATTTTGTCCAATTATGTAAGTTTTTTTTAATGGAAAAAGATTTTTATTAATTTGATTTTTCTTAAAATGAAAAGAATAATAGTGACTAAGCTCTTTTTTAACTGTCTTTAGATTTTTAAATTTATTTTTTCGAAGTATTAATGCTTTTTTGTATTTTTTACACAAATATTTAATCATCAGATAAGATATAGCACCAGGAATAACTTTGTTGTTATCCATTGAAAAATAGCTGGAAAATTTTGTTTTATTTTTTGATAAAATTAAAAATAAAACCGCTGAGTCAATACCACCAGAAATACCTAATTGTAAATTTTTATATCTCTTTTTATAAATTTTTAATATTTTTGTTAATAATTCCTCATAAACATTTTTTTTTTGTGAATAAAAAAATTTATTATTTTCTAAGATTTTATTAAAAATTACATTTTTATTTTTAATCAAACAAGAGTATCCGTTGGGTATCCTTTTATTGTTAAAAGTTATATCATTAAATGGATTTAAACCTATATGACGATGGCTTTTAATAAAAAAAAAATAATTTTTATAATTTAAAAGTTTATTTGTTATAATTATTTTTTTTTCATTATCAGTTAATACAAAATTATTTTTTTCTATTTTTAAAAATAAACTTGTATTTCCAAAAGAATTATATATTTTGTAGGTCCTTAATTTTTTTTCAATAACAAAAAAAGAACCGACAGAGTTTGTAATAATTGTATTAAGATCATATTTATTAAGTAATTTTGGTAAAAAATTAATATCGTATAATTTATTTTCTAAAATTATATCAATATATTCACCATAAAAAGTTAAACTTTTATATTTCAAAATAATTCTAAATTTTTTTTTGTTTAGGATTGTTTTTAATTTCATAATTTACTTCCATTTTCTTGGATCAATTTGCTTTAACTCTTTATGTGACAAATTTAATTTTGGATAAGATTTTTTATTTCCTTTTATAGATTTAATTATAGCGTCATATTGTGTAGCAGAGTTGCAGCCTATTATTATTTGATCAATATATTTTTGGTTTTTAATAAAGTTAATACAGCAATCCATTACACCTATATTATTCTTGTGTGAAAATTTTTCTATTTTTTTTGAATATTTTTTTAAGAAACTGAATTCATGATTGAGTTTGTTAAGATTCAATAAAATTCCTTGTAAAAAAATAGATCTTACTTGAAGTCTGATATTATTCTGTTTTAAAAAATTGATATTTTTTTTTGATGTAAATCTAGTATTTAAAATATTTAATGGAAATTGAATCACATCAGGCTTAAAATTTTTTACCATAGAAATTAAATTTTTATCCTCATAAAGTGAGTAACCAATATTGTCCACAAATTTTTTTTTTTTTAGATCAGTAAGAATTGGATATATCTGATGGCCATTTTTTTGAAATAATTGATCGGGATAATGTAGTAGTAAAGTATCAATTTTTTTTAATCCTATTTTCTTCAAGTGATTAAAAAAGTATTTGTGGATCTGATGACTTAAATTTTTTCTAAGATCTAAATTTGGTAATTTGGAAATTATTTTAATTTTATCTTTGTTCCGTCTTAAAATATATGTACTATTTTTATATAAAATAGCAGTATCAACCAAGGTTTTTTTTTTTTTTTAAAATGATTTTTTTAAATTCCTTATTGGATAAATTATTTTTCAGTTTACCATATTTGTTATTTAAGTTTGCTAATCCCAATACTATTTCATGCATTGAAAGCAATAAATAACTTGTTTAAATTTAATATCAATAGTAAAGAAAAAATATGTATAATAAAAAATTTTTTGTTACTGGCGCAACTGGTTCTTTTGGAAAAGAGTTTGTTAAACATATTTTAAAAAACTATAGACCAAAAAAAATTACGCTTTTCAGTAGAGATGAGTTGAAACAATATAATCTAAAAAATTATTCTTTTATTAAAAACTCTAAATCTCAAATTAGATTTCTTTTAGGAGATGTAAGAGATAAGCAAAGATTAGATTTTGCTATTTCTGATAAGCCAGATTATGTAATACATGCTGCCGCGCTTAAACAAGTAGACACTGCCGAATATAATCCATCTGAATTTATTAAAACAAACATAATGGGAGCTGAAAATTTAATATCTGCTTGTTTAAAATATAAAATACCAAAAGTTTTAGCATTAAGTACAGATAAAGCATCCTCTCCAATTAATTTATATGGAGCTACCAAACTTGTATCTGACAAATTATTTATTTCCGCAAACAATTATTCTAAGTCTACTAAACTTGCGATTGTAAGATATGGTAATGTAAATTTTAGCAGAGGGTCAGTAATGCCTAAGCTTATTAATCAATCAAAAAATAATGTTTTAACTTTAACACATCCAGAAATGACAAGATTTAGTATAAATTTAAATAATGCAATTTTATTTGTAACTAAAATACTAAATAAGATGAAAGGTGGTGAAATATTTGTACCTAAATTAAAGTCTTATAAACTTACTGATTTAGCAAAAGCTGTAAATCCAAATGCAAAAATAAAATATATAGGTATTAGACCTGGAGAAAAACTTCATGAGGAAATGATCTCCGAAACAGAATCAAAAAGTACTGTAGAATTTAAGGATAGCTTTATCATATACAACCAAATAAAAAAAAAAATAAATAATCCTAAAATTTCTAGTGGCTATAAAAGCAATTCAAACAAATTTTTAAAAATCCAAGAATTAAAAAAAATACTAAAAAAAGAAAAAAAAAACATTGAAGTACTCTAAATATATCAATTATTCTAGACAAAGTATAAATTCGTCGGATATTAAAAACGTTTCTCAATCCTTAAGAGATGAATTTTTAACGCAAGGAAATAAAATAATAAAATTTGAGACAAATCTAAGAAATTTCTTTAAATGCAAATATTCACTAGCTGTATCAAATGGTACAGCCGCATTATTTTTATCACTAAAAGCTCTTAATTTAAAAAAAAATGACTCGATTATTATTTCTCCATTTACATTTGTTGCAGCTGTAAATTGTTGTAAATTATTAAATTTAAAAGAAAAATTTATTGATATTGATCCCTTAACATTAAATATAGATTTAAATTTAGTTGAAAAGGAAATTAAAAAAAAAAAATATAAAGCTATAATTGTTACCGATTATGGTGGTTTGCCAGCAGACTGGGAAAGATTAAATTTTATTAGAAAAAAATATAATATTTCAATTATAAACGATAATTGTCATTCTTTAGGCTCGATGTATAAAAATAATCTAGGATATGCAACAAAATACGCTGACTTAGTTGTTCAAAGTTTTCATCCTGTGAAAACAATTACTACAGGTGAGGGAGGTTGTATACTGACAAATAATAAAAAGATTTATACAAAAGCAAAACTTTTAAGATCCCATGGAATTGTTAAAAACAAAAGAAAGTATTGGGATTATGATGTATTAGAATCAAGTCTAAATTTTAGGATTAGCGATATTCAGTGTGCCCTTGGCATAACTCAGCTTTCAAGGGCAAAGAATAAGATTCTCAAAAAAAGATCTATTGCAAAAAAATATGATAATTTTTTCAAAAAATATAATTTTTTTAGGACACCCTTAAATAATAAGAAATTTTATAACAGTTACCACTTGTACCCACTAGTAATTGATTTCGATAAATTAAAAAAAAAAAAAGATGATTTAATTTATTTTTTTTATAAAAATAAGATCAGGCTCCAAGTACATTATGTTCCATCATATAGGTTTACTATTTTTAAAAAATGGAAAAGTCAAAATTTTCCAAATTGTGAAAAAATTTTCAAGAATATAATATCGATTCCAATATTTGATGAACTTACAAACAGTGAATTGAAGAAAATAATTAGATTATTTAAAAAATTTTTTAATTTGAAATAATGTTAAGATTTTTGCTATCTAATAAATATATAAGAAATATTAAATGATACGTGAGATTTTCAAAATAATAAACAACCGTCACAACTTAACAATTTTCATTTTTTTAATTGTTTCAATAATTCTTGCTATCAGTGATCTACTTGGTGCACTTACGATATCTATACTAGTATCTTATATTACTGACGGCTCAGAATTTTTTAAAAAAAAAATCCCTTATTTGTTTGAATATCTTGGAAGTGATAAAAAGGAAGCATTTATAAATATATTTATTTTAACATCTTTATTTTTTTATCTATCAGTTTTGATCAGAACAATTTATGGATACAAAAAAATAAAATTTGTAAATGAAATCAAAATTTTTATAGGAAAGAAAACTTTTACTAAATTTTTAAATATACCATTTAGTAGATTTGTTAAATATACTAATGCTGAAATACAAACGCTACTTAACTTCGAGGCTGAACGTTTTAGCGCCTGTGTTTTTTCAATTATAAGAATTAACGAAGGTCTAGTTTCAGTGTTAATACTTTTTGTCTCTTTAATAATTATTGATCTTAGTTACATGATATATTTTCTAATATTTTCAATATTATTTTATCTATCTTATAGATTAGTAAAACCAACATTATTAAAAAACGATAAAATATTAAGATTGTCCAATATAAAGATGGTCGATACTATAAATGAGACTATTTCAAATATTAAATTAATAAAGATTCAAAAGATGTTTAGTTATTTTTTTGAAAAATTTGTTATTGAAGGTAACAAGTTTTCTAAATCAAGAACAGTACATCAATATCTACCAGTTTTAACAAAAAATGTAATTGAGTTTTCATTATTTTCTTTATTCATTGTAATCGTTTTAGTTTATTTGAACTCTGGTGAGAATAATATTAATGAATTATTACCAGTAATTACTTTTTTTTTAGTTTTGGCTTATAGGCTTATTCCTTCTTTTCAGACAATTTATGCTGCAATAGTATATTTATCGTCGAGTAAAAGTGCAATAACTTCAATTTCAGATAATTTAAAAATTTCTGATGATGAATTTAAAAGTTTAGATAATTTAGAATTTAAAAAAAATTTAAAATTTAATAATATCTCTTTTAAATATAATGAAAAGTCACCTTATATACATTTAAATCTTAATTTAGATATTGCAAAAAATTCACTTAATGTAATACTCGGTAAATCAGGATCAGGAAAATCTACATTTTTAGATTTATTTAGTGGTCTTTTAAGACCTGATGATGGAGAGATAAAAGTTGATGAAGTTAAACTTACAAGAAATAATATTATATCTTGGCAAAATAAAATTGGTTATATGGGTCAAGATTTAGTTCTTTTTAATGATACTATAAAAAAAAATATAGAATTTGGATTAAATAAAGCTATTTCTGACAAAGAATTTGATGATATTTTAGAGAAATTTTTTGAAGATGAGGAAAAAGAAAAATTTACAGAAAGTGAATTCCTTGTTGGTGAAAGAGGATCAAAAATTTCATTTGGTCAAAGGCAGCGTGTAATTTTAGCAAGACAGTTTTTTTCGGAAAAAGAAGTAATTTTATTAGATGAACCCACAAGTTCACTTGACAATAATAACATTACAAAACTTAAAGCAGCTATTAAAAAAATAAAAGGAAAAAAAACAATATTAATTACTTCTCATAATGAGGCTTTCAATGATATTGCTGATCAACTGATAAATTTATAGACATTATCAAACTTATTTTCGTGCCACTATAAAATAACCTGTTGTCAGTTTGTTACTTGGAAAGATATTTTGTATCATTATTATTAAAGGATAAAATAGCCAATATAAAATTGTAAATAATTTTCCTATTAATCTTAAATGAAATTTATCTTCTTTATCTAACCTAATAATATTAACAAATATAGATTCTAACCATCCATTACGTCTAATAATTTTGACTTTTGAAAATCTTTTAAAAATTAATCTTAGCCCATGCTCTGTATATCTAAAATAGTCTGTAGGCGCATCATGAATATGAAAATTAAAAGGTGTTGATGCTAAACAAATCTGCGACTCACTGAGTAATGAATATATATTATCAATAGCTTTAAAAGGATTTTCAACATGTTCTAAAACTTCGAATATGCATATTAAATTAGGTTTAAATTTTACCTTAAATTCATTTGCACAGATATCATTCACTTCATCTGGATTTCTTTTGTTATCAAAATCTATCGAGTAATATGAATTAACATTTTTTTTTATTATATTTTCAATTTCTCCACCAGAACCAATATTTAAACAATCTACTGAATTTAGCTGTTTCAATTCCCTTTCTATATTTTCATAAAGATTTTTTCTTGAAGCTTTTTTGCTTAATAAATTGAAAAATTTCATCTTAATTTAATTCATTAATTACAATTTTCATGAAATGTTATTTTTTTCTTTATTTATAATATTATTTTGTAATAAAAATAATTTTTATATTATTCAAAATATAAGATATTTTTTAATTATTCAATGACAAATAAATTACAGTTCATTCTTCAGCATTTACCAAGAAGTGGCTCAACTTGGTTATCTAAACTTTTAACAGAAAACTTCGATGCGTGTGTTCTTCCTGAAACAAATTTTATTTTTTATATAATGGAAAATTCTAATTTTGAATATGATGAACTTATAAAAATAGACAATAAATTTAAAGATCTTAATGTCGATAAGAGCTTTTTTAATGATATTAAAAATAAAACAGATAAATTTAATTTAATAAACAAAATTTGTGATAATGCTGCTTCAAAAATTTATGGTGAAAAAAATATAATTATAGGTTTAAAAAAAACTAACTTAAAATTTTCACACTATTTGATGAAAAATAAAAATCTGAAATTCATCTGCTTAATAAGAGATATAAGAGATATTTATTTATCTATCGAACAAGCAAATAAAATTAGAAAAAGTTTTCAAACTTCATTGATGAAAAATATTTATGAATGGAATATGCAGTGTATTATTTTTGATCACACTGATGAAAGGCAAACTATTAAAATAAGGTATGAAGATCTAATTTTAGATAAAGAGAAAGAATTATATAAACTATCTAATTTTTTAAATTTAAATAAGTTAGGAATATCAAAAACTTTCTACTTACCCGAAAAATATTCTAAAATTCACCAAAACATTAACCGTGATAGTATTAAAATAAATTCCAAAAAATATTTAAATAAACTAAATTTTTTAAAGAATTTTATTGTTAAAATATTTTGCTATCACCACTTAGCAAAATACAATTATATAAACAAAAATATATTTCTTAGTATAATTAATTTTCCAATATATTTTATTTTTAAAACTATATGCAAAATAAGAAATAATAATTAAAATATGCAAAAAATATTTTATGTAACTTTTTCATCGATTCCCTCAGAGCTACCAAGTTCATTGCAAATAATTAAAACATGTGAAAGCTTTGTTAAAAACAACTATGATGTAACCTTAATTAAACCATCAACAGGATTAAAAAATATAACTATAAAAAAATTTTATGATTTAAAATATCATGTAAATATAAATGAATTTAAATTTGTGAAAAAGTTTCCAAGGGGCTTAGATTTTTATATTTTTAGTGTCTATTGTTTATATATTATTCTAAAGAATAAAAAATCTATAACTATTACTAGAAATTATTTTACGTGTTTTTTGTTAACACTTTTTAAAAAAAAAGTAGTTTTGGAAATTCACCATGATACCAATGTAGAGGGCAGAATTACAAAATTTATACTTAGATATTTTAACTTTTTAAATAGTGAATACTTAATTAATATAGTTGCTATTACAAAATC
>MDSZ01179078.1_pt1 | contig 23932 bp, 27 predicted proteins | sample 811201 | NCBI WGS metagenome assembly MDSZ01 (sample SAMN05326647, study PRJNA326480) | marine metagenome | isolation source: seawater | place: Indian Ocean: North | collected 2010
AAAAATGGCACGCCCGATGAGGCTCGAACTCATGACAACTCCCTTAAAAGGGGAGTGCTCTACCAACTGAGCTACGGGCGCACTATTAAATACGATATAATCAAATTATATATATTAAACAACTAAAAATTATTTTATTTTAGTCTGATTGTAATAATCTTTGTGGGATTGCTTAATACTTGGCCGTTTTGACCTTTTCCTTCAGGAATTCTATCTATAAGATTCATTCCTTCAATAACTCTCCCCCAAACAGTATACTTTCCGTCCAAAAAAGGATGAGAATCATAACAAATAAAAAATTGACTATCTGCAGAATCTGGATCATTAGCCCTTGCCATTGATACAATCCCTCTTTCATGCTTAATATCATTGAATTCAGCTCTTAAATTCTTTCCACTTCCACCAGTACCATTTCCATTTGGATCGCCACCTTGTGCCATAAATCCTGAAATAACTCTATGAAAAATGAGTCCATCATAAAATCCACTTTCGGATAATTCTATTATTCTTTTCACAGTATTGGGAGCTTTGTCAGGGAAAGTTTGAATTTTAACAATTCCCTTTTCTAAAACCAAATGAAGAATTGGCGGTTCTTTTGCAAATGAGGCTGTAAAAACAGATAATATAAATACATTTAAAAAAAATTTAAGAATCTTTAACATTTTTTTCCTTCCTTTTCATTTCAAACATTTTTAGAACATTTTGTGGAACAAATTTTTTAATTTCTCCATCATGAAGTGCAACTTCCTTAACAAATCTAGCTGAAGTTAACTGTAGGTTTTCTGAAGCCATTAAGAAAATAGTTTCTATTTCTGGACCTAATTTAGAATTCATTCCAGCCATTTGGAACTCATATTCAAAATCAGCTACTGCTCTTAAGCCTCTGATAATAACTTTAGCATCAAAGCTTTTTGCATGTGCAACTAATAAATTATCAAAGCCAACTACCTTTACGTCGCAATTATTTGTATCAATCTCAAGAAGAGAATCTTCTATCATTTTAATTCTCTCACTGACTTCAAAAAATGGATTTTTATTTTTATTCTCTGCAACACTGATAATTAATTTATTTACAATATGGGATGCTCTTTGAATGATATCAATATGACCAAAGGTTACAGGATCAAATGTTCCTGGATATATCCCCGTTATAAAGTTATTATTCATTCTCTTCTAGCTTAGCGACTGAAACAACTTTTTCTTCCTCAGAAACATTAAATAATGTAACTCCTTGGGTTTGTCTTCCACCAATTCTAACATCATTAACGGGACATCTAATTAATTTCCCTTTATCGGTAACTAACATTAATTGGTCATTATTATTAATTGGGAATGAAGCAATAACTTGACTGCCATTTCTATCACTTAGCTGCATGTTCGCTATCCCAAGCCCTCCTCTTTTTGTTTTTCTATATTCGTAAGCAGAACTTCTTTTTCCAAAACCTTTATCCGTTACGCTTAAAATAAATTCCTCGTTTAATTTAAAATTTTCAAATTTCTTATTATCAAGTGTATTATTTTCAATTTTTTCCTTCTTTCTTTGTGATGCACAAATCCTCATATATTCATCTCTTTCATTTACTTCAAAGTCTATTCCGTTCAAAATTGCAAGAGATATAACATTATCACCTTTTGATAACTTTATACCTCTTACACCAATAGAAGATCTACCTGAGAAAACTCTTAAATCCTTACAAGAAAATCTTATGCATTTACCCAATTTAGTAGAAAGAAAAATATTAGAATCCTCAGAACAAGTTAAAACATTTACCAACTTATCATTTTCGTTAAGTTTCATTGCAATTTTTCCATTTGCATTAATGTTATGAAAATCAGTTAATTTATTTCTTCTAATATTGCCAGAGGAAGTTGCAAAAATTATATTATTTTCTGACACATCATACGGCATTATAGCTGTTATAATCTCACCACTCTGCAAAGGAAGTAAGTTTACTAAGGCCTTTCCTTTAGATGTCGGGCTCCCTATAGGTAATTTATAAGTTTTAATTTTGTATACTATACCTCTTGAAGAAAAAAATAATAAAGGTGCTAAAGTATTAACAACAAAAACTTCATTTACAAAATCTTCTTCTTTAGTTGTCATACCTGCTCTACCTTTTCCACCTCTTTTTTGAGCCCTATATGAATTTAATGGAACTCTCTTTATGTAACCAGTATGAGTTAATGTTACTACAACTTCTTCCGATTTTATGAGAGATTCATCGTCAATAGTCTCTTCGTTTTCTGATATTTCTGTTAATCTAGTAGAATTTATTTTTTCTTTAATTTGAGTCAATTCATCAATAATAACCTTATTTAATTTTTCCTTTGAGGATAAAATAGTTAAATAATCATTGATTAATTTTACACAGTCCTCAAGATCACTAGTCAATTTTGATCTTTCTAGTCCAGTAAGCCTACTTAATTTAATTTCAAGGATTGATTTAGCTTGATGCTCAGTTAGTTTAAAATAACCATTCTCAATTAATTTTTGATTATCAGATTTTATAAATTCATTAATAAATTTATCAGATGGGATGTTCCACTTATAAGAAATTAATTTATCTTTGGCATCAATTGTATCTTTTGACGATCTAATTATTTCTATAATTTTATCAATATTTTCTAGAGCAACGCTTAAACCAAGGAGGATATGAGCTTTATCTCTTGTTTTTTTCAGATGATACTTTGTTCTTTTATAAACAACATCTTTTCTAAAACTAGAGAATAATTGAAGGTATCTCTTAAGATTTAATAATTCAGGAACACCATTATTTAAAGCCAGCATGTTGATTCCAAAAGAAGTTTGGAGTGATGTGAATTTATACAGCTGATTCATAACTATATCTGCCTGAACATCTCTTTTTAAATCAATTACTACTCTTACTCCTTCTCTATTGGATTCATCTCTTAATTCAGAAATTCCATCAATAACCTTTTCTTTAGCTACTTTTGCAATATTTTCTATGAGTTGGGATTTTTTTATTGAATACGGTATTTCATTTATTATGATAGACTCTCTTCCCTTTTTTGAAGATTCAATAGAAGTTTTTGCCCTAATTATTATTGAACCTTTGCCTTTTGTATAAGCATCCTTTATTCCTGTTTTTCCAACAATTATAGCACCAGTGGGAAAATCTGGACCACTTACAATTTGTTGAAGTTCCTCATCAGTAATTTCTGGATCAGATATTACTTTACAACATGCATCTATAATTTCACTTGGATTGTGAGGAGGAATTTTTGTAGCCATCCCCACGGCAATACCTTCTGAACCATTGATCAACAAATTTGGAAATTCTGCTGGCAAAAGTTCAGGCTCTTCTGCTGTTCCATCATAATTTTCTTTGAAATTCACCGTTTCATTATCGATATCATTTACAAGGAATGAAGCTATTGGAGAAAGTTTGGCTTCAGTATATCTCATTGCTGCTGCTGAATCTCCATCCATGGATCCAAAGTTTCCTTGACCATCAATTAAAGGAACTCGCATACTAAAATCTTGAGCTAATCTTACCATTGCATCATAGATTGCAGAATCTCCATGTGGGTGATATTTACCCATCACATCACCTACTATTCTTGCTGATTTTCTAGACGGTTTGGACGAAATATAACCCGCTTCGTTCATGGCATAAATGATCCTTCTATGAACTGGTTTTAAACCATCGCAAACATCTGGAAGAGCTCTAGAAACAATTACACTCATCGCATAATCAAGAAAAGAGTTCTCCATTTCTTTCTCTATGAAAATACTTTCAGATTCTAAATTTTCTGGCTTACTATCGTCAATCATATGATTTTAATTAAAAAGGAACTTCATCTTCAATATCAAAATCCTGGGGACTCTGATCAGGTTTGTTAGAAATTTTTGAATTATCGACATTTGGTGAGGTCAAATTTTCTATCCCATCAGACTTATTATCTAACATTGTTAAATGACAATTATATCCCTGTAAAACAATTTCAGTTGTGCTCTTCTCTATTCCTGCTTGATCAGAATATTTTCTAGTTCTTACCTGACCCTCGATATATACAAGTGAACCCTTTTTTAGAAATTTCTCAACTATTTCAGAAAGACCTGGCGAGAAAATAACTATCTTATGCCAATCTGTTCTTTCTTTTTTTTCATTAGTATTTTTATCTTTCCATGTTTCTCCCGTTGCAAGAGAAAACCTAGCGATTTTGGAACCATCCTGTGACACACGCACCTCAGGATCTCCTCCTAATCTACCAAGTAATATAACTTTATTTACTGAACCTGCCATTGCTATAATAAAAAAAAATATAATATCATATTTAGTTTAAATAAAATATAAATCTTTTAAAAGTTTTAAGATTATGAAATCAAAAAATTACCAAAATTTCATTAAAATAGTCGGTGCAAGGCAACATAACCTTAAAAATGTAAATATTGAAATACCTAAAAATAAATTAGTTGTAATAAGTGGTTTATCCGGATCTGGAAAATCTTCCCTGGCCTTTGATACTATTTACGCCGAAGGACAAAGACGTTACGTTGAAAGTTTATCATCATATGCAAGACAATTTCTCAATATGATGGAAAAACCAGAAGTTGATTCAATTGATGGTCTATCTCCATCGATTTCAATAGATCAAAAAACTACCTCAAGAAACCCAAGATCAACTGTTGGAACAGTGACAGAGATTTATGATTATTTTAGAGTTTTATTCGCAAGAATTGGGACTCCATTTTCTCCTGAAACTGGAAAAGAAATAAAATCTATGAGTGTTCAAGAAATTGTTGACGAGTTTTATAAATTAGAAAAAAGTTCAAAATTCTATTTGATTTCACCATTTGTCAACAATCGAAAAGGTGAATTTAAAAAAGAAATTTCTGATTTGATAAAAAAAGGGTTTGTAAGATTTAGAATTGATGGAAGTCTTACAACCTCTGATAATATCCCTCATCTAGATAAAAATAAAAAGCATACAATCGAGGTAATTGTTGACAGATTAGAAATTAATAAAAAATATGAAACAAGAATTGCACAATCAATAGAAACAGCTTTAAACTTATCAGAGGGTGTTATTTATTTTTTTGACGTAACTAAACAGCAAAATCATATTTTTTCTTCCAAATTTGCTTGTCCAATATCAGGATTCACAATTGAAGAAATAGAACCTAGGCTATTTTCGTTTAATAGTCCAAACGGTGCGTGCAAAGAGTGCGATGGCCTAGGATATAAAGAAAAGTTTAATCCTGAACTCATAATTGGAGATGGAAACCTTTCTCTAAAGGAGGGTGTTATACTTCCTTGGAATAAAAATAATCAATTTTATCAGGAACTTATACTAGAAGTATCAAAACACTGTTCGATCAATTTAAATCAAAAGTGGAGTGCTATTCCAAAGGAAAAACAAAAAGTTTTGATTTATGGAGATAATAAACCCATCAGCGTTTTTAGTAATTATACTGGATGGAGCTATAATCAACTTTATGACGGTGTTATTGGCTTTCTTAAAAAAAAATTAAGAAGATCAGATATTTGGCAGAGAGAAGAATTAAATAAATATTTAAGTAAATTTAATTGCGAAGTTTGCAATGGTACTAGACTAAAGAAAGAAGCACTAGCAATTAAAGTTAACAAAAAAGATATAAGTGAAATTTCAAACCTTTCCATAGAGAATGTTTTAAAATGGTTTCTCAATCTCGAAATATCTCTATCTGATCACAAAAAAGAAATTTCAAATAAAATTATTAAAGAAATAATTGATAGATTATCTTTTCTCAATAACGTTGGATTAGGTTATCTTCAACTATCAAGAAATTCAAACACCCTTTCTGGTGGAGAAAGCCAAAGAATTAGACTTGCATCCCAGATTGGTTCGGGTCTTACTGGTGTGTTATATGTATTGGATGAGCCTTCAATAGGCTTACACCAAAGGGATAATAAAAAACTGATAGATACACTAAAGAAACTCAGAGATCTAGGAAACTCTGTAATTGTTGTTGAACATGATGAGGAGACAATTTTAGAAAGTGACTATGTAATAGATGTGGGGGTAGGTGCAGGGATAAATGGTGGTGAAATAATTGCCAAAGGAAAACCAAGCCAAATAAAAAAAAATAATAAAAGCTTAACAGGTATGTATTTATCTAAAAAACTAACAATACCCGTACAACAAAAAAATAACTATCCTTCCAATGAGTCAGTTGAGATTATTGGTGCGACAGGAAATAATTTAAAAAACTTAAATATAAAATTTCCATTAAAGAAATTTATAAGTATTACTGGAGTTTCTGGGGGTGGTAAATCAACACTTGTAATTGAAACTTTATTTAAAGCTTTATCAAAAAAAATTAATAGTTCAAATGAAAGAGCTTTGTCATTTAAAAAAATTACTGGATACGAGTTTATTGATAAAATAATACAAATTGATCAAACCCCAATAGGAAGAACTCCTAGATCTAATCCAGCAACTTACACAGGTTGCTTTAATTTTATTAGAGAATGGTATTCAAACCTACCAGAAGCCAGAGCAAGAGGATATAAAGCGGGTAGATTTTCATTTAATGTTAAAGGTGGGAGATGTGAAAACTGCCAAGGCGACGGATTGCTAAGAATAGAAATGCATTTTTTGGCTGATGTATTTGTAAAATGTGATCTCTGTAAAGGGAGAAGGTTTAACAGAGAAACTCTTGAGGTGAAATTTAAAGGGAAAAATATTTCAGATGTTTTAAATATGACAGTTGAGGAAGGTTTGGAGTTTTTCAAAGCTATACCGGCCATATCAAAAAAATTAGAAACTTTAAAAAAAGTAGGACTTGAATATATAAAAATAGGTCAGTCAGCCACCACGTTATCTGGAGGTGAAGCACAGAGAATTAAGTTGGCAAAAGAACTATCTAAAAGACCAACTGGAAAAACATTGTATATATTAGATGAACCAACAACTGGATTACATACCCATGATGTAAGAAAACTCTTAGAGATTCTTCATAAATTTGTTATCGATGGTAATACAGTAATTGTTATCGAGCACAATTTAGATGTCATAAAAACTTCAGATTGGATAATAGATCTAGGTCCAGAGGGTGGAGAAAAAGGTGGGTATGTATTATTTGAAGGTCCGGTTGAATCACTCCTTTTAAATAAAAATAACGATACTGCAAAATGTTTAAATCAATTTCTTAAAAATTAATTATTTACCTAATCTTTTTCTTGCAGATTGAATAATTGGGTGATCTTCAGCACTTTCATTTAATTGATAATCACTTGTCTTTTTTGTTTTCTCTTCCAATGGATCTCTTGCCTTCATCTTTATCAACCATATAATTATAAAGTATAAAATCAAAAAGAAAAAACTCATCAAGGAATAAAAAAATAAAGTATCAACATTAATTGCTAAATATAGGTTTATATTTAAAATAATTATTGAAAGAAAAAAAATAATAAAATGGTATTTCATTTATAAAAGAATTTCTTTAGAAGTTTAAAAAGATAAAAAATCTTTGATACTTTGTGATTATTATTGTTGCAGTAAATATCTAAGAACACTATTTCAAAAAAATCAATAGATTTATCATTAAAATTAATTTTTTGTTTTATCCCCTCTTCAACTCTTATTCTTTTTAAGTATGCTAAATAAATGAATTGAAATATATCAAAAGTTTTAAAATTCATATCTATTTCACATTGAATAATTTGATTGAATATTTTGTTAAAATTTTTAAAAGATTTGTTCAAAATCTTATAATCTTTATCAAAAGAAATATCACTAAAAGCTTCAATAAGAAGCAAAAACTCTTTTTTTATTTTTTTTTCCTTAATTACTTTTAGGAATCTAATTGTTTCATTTGAATAATCGTCCATCTTAATTTTTTCATATATCCATTTTTGTTTAAGGTTAGATATTGGAATTTCTTCTTTTAAATTAAAATTTTCAAATAGAAATTTTTCCAATAAAAATAACGCTAATAATATTCTATTATTCTGAAAATAAAATTTCTTTTGAAGTTCCCTAATATAAAATAAATTAGAATTTTTAATTAACATACAAATATTGAAATTTATTAAAAAAAAGTAATATTAATAATATATTTTACTTTATTATAAATTTTTTTTTAATTAAATTAATACATACAAATTATTCAAAGGAAAAAAAATGATTTACAAAGCTATTAAATTGCTTGATAAGCTTAAAAACTTTAAAAAAGTATCTGCACACTGCGATATACCTTGTAAGATTTACGACCCTATTACAGCCCAGCTTGCTGTACTTACAATGATAAGATTGGTTGATCTGATTGAAGAAATCAATGAAAAAGAAATGACTCTATCTGATCACGCCAAGCTTTCAAGACTTATTGCCCAAAAAGAAGAACATGGTCATAAAGTTAAAGATGAGATAAGAGTCATCTGGGGTGATTATATTAAACAACCACAAATTGAGAAATATCCGGAGATTCACGAACTCACTCATTCAATTATGCTGTTATCATCTAAAGCAAAACAAGAAATTAATAAGTCAGTGACAATTGAACTTCTGGAAAAAATTAATAGATTTGCTGAGATTTTTTGGGATTCAAAAGGTATAAAAACCTATAAATCTATTAGTCCATATCCTCCAGAACAGGAGTTGGTTTATCCAGATCTAAAAAAATAAATGTTTTTTAATATCTCAATATTCAAAGTTGAAGGTTTTAGTATGCACCCTATTCTCTCCAATGGATCTTATGTGGTTGCTAAAAAAACTGACTTTAAATCCACTGCCAAAAAAATTTTTGTTTTTAAGCATAAAAAATATGGCAGACTCATAAAACAGCTTGTAAGAATTGATTCACAGAATCTTTGTTGGTTTAAGGGTCATCAAAGACAAAGTCTTTCAACATTTGAGATTGGACCTGTCAATAAATCTGATATTATTGGAGAAGCTTTTCTATGTGTATCTAAAAAATCGATTAAACTATTAATTTGATTTATTTCTTAAATTTTTAAACCCAAATAGTATGATCAATGGTGATGCGATGAAAATTGAAGAATAAGTCCCAATAACTACTCCCCACATCATTGCAGATACAAATCCTTTTACAACCTCTCCTCCAAATACAAATAATGCAAGCAAAGCTAACAGAGTAGTTAAAGAGGTCATCATTGTTCTCGACAATGTCTGATTAATTGACAAATTTAGTAAATCTCTCAATTCCTTTTCAGATTTAAGAAGATTTTCTCTTATTCTATCAAATACAACCACCGTATCATTAATTGAGTAACCGGCGATTGTTAGAATAGCTGCAATTGATGCTAAATTAAATTCTATTTGGCTTATAGAAAAAAATCCAATTGTTGATATTACATCATGAAATAAAGCTACTAAAGCACCAAGACCAAATTGCCATCCTGAGAACCTAAACCATATATAAGCAAACATTGCTAAAAGAGAAAATAAAACAGCTTTAAAAGCAATTAATTTCAACTCATTCCCAACCTTTGGTCCAACAAACTCCACCCTTCTATAATCAGTGTCCTTATCTAATTCATTTTTAAGTTTTTCTATAACTTTTTCTTGAGTGAGATTATTGTCATCAATCTTCTCAAGTCTGAATAAAACTGTATTAGGATCTCCAAATTCTTGTATCTCAGAATTTCCTATTTGCAGTCTGTCTATTTTGGATCTGAGATCAGAGAGATCAGGAACCTGTGAGAATTTTGCCTCTACCATTATTCCACCTTTAAAATCAATACCAAGATTCAATTTATTTATAAAAAACAAAGAAAAAGAAATTACAATTAGTATCGTTGAAAAAAAAAAGGCAAAATATCTGTATTTAAAAAAGTTTATATTAAAATTCATTTTTTTTTTAAATATAAAGTTTATTAGGTTTAAGTTTCAAAACCCAGAAACTAACAATTAGTTTGGTAAGTATTAAAGCTGTAAACATTGAAGTTAAGATTCCTATACTTAATGTAACTGCAAATCCTTTGATAGGACCAGAACCATAATTATAAAGTAATAATGCTGCTATCAATGTAGTAAAATTAGCATCTAAAATGGTTTTGATAGCAAATTTATAACCTAGATCAATGGCATTAATAATTGATCGACCTGATCTTATTTCTTCTTTTATTCTTTCAAAAACTAAAACGTTTGCATCAACAGCCATACCTACTGTTAAAACGATTCCAGCTATTCCTGGCATTGTAAGTGTTGCTTCAATAGCACTTAACATTGATACTAATAAAATTATATTAAAAATAATTGCAAAATCAGCCACAAGACCAAAAGCCTTATATCTTAGAACCATAAAAACTATTACCAAAATAAAACTTATGACAAGTGCTCTTTTTCCTGCTTCTATTGAATCAATTCCTAAACTTGGACCAACCGTTCTTTCTTCCAAAACTTTAATGGGAGCAGGCAAAGAACCTGCCCTAAGTAAAACTGCTAAATCGTTTGCAGTTTCTGGAGAAAAATTTCCACTTATGTTTCCTTGCCCACCTGTGATAGGTTCTCTTATTTGTGGAGCACTAATAACTTTATTATCAAGAAGTATTGCTAACCTCTGATAAGTGTTATCCGTAGTAATTTTTGCAAATTTTTTAGCACCTTTATTATCAAATTCAAAAGCAACAACATACCTACCAGATTGTGCATCAACAGTCGCGGCAGCATTTTTTAATCTTTCACCAGTCAATAAAACTCTTTTCTTAACAACAAATTGTTTTTCGTAACCAGTCGGATCAGCATTAAATGCTTTAAAAGTTCCAGGAGGTAGTTTTCCTCTTTGCTCTGCCAACTCAATGGTTGTTGGATCTAACATATGAAAATTTAATTTTGCTGTTCTCCCAATTAATGCTTTAACTCTCTCAGGGTCTTTAATTCCAGGCAATTGAACAACAATTCTTTCTTCTCCTTGCTTTTGTATTGTTGGTTCCTTAGTGCCTGACTCATCAACTCTTTTTCTAACAACTTCAATGGATTGTTCTACTGTTTTTTCCCTTGAATCAATTATGTATTGTTCCGAAAAATTAAGGTTTAATTTATTTTCAGCTACTTTTATTAAAATACCCTTGTCAATATTCTCTGAAATTTTTTGTTTAGCCAGCTCAATTGAATCTTTATCAGAAATGTTGACAACTGCTCCAGTAATTTTTGAGCCTAAATTTGAATACTTAATTTTTGATTTTCTCAACGATTTTCTTATATCATCCACCAGATCATCAGATTTTTCTTTTAAAACAGATTTTGTATCCACTTCAAGTAATAAGTGAGAACCACCTTGGAGGTCTAATCCTAAATTTACTTGTTTTTTAGAAAAAAAATTAGGTAAAGCTGTAACCTCACTTTTGCCATATAAATTGGGTATTATATAATAGATCGCTACAAATAGTATCAATAATACAAAAGTAATATTCCATTTACTAATCTTAAGCATGCTATTTAGCTTTTTTTAACAACATCTGCAACTGTAGACCTTATGATTGTTACATTAACACCTTTAGATATTTCTACAGTTAGTTTTTCATTATCAGTTTTCAAGACTTTACCAATAATACCACCGCTGGATAATATTTCATCTCCTCGTTTTATTGAATCTAATAGAATTTTATGTTCTTTCTGCTTTTTTTGCTGCGGACGAATCAAAAGAAAATAAAAAATAAGAAAAATAAGAATTAAAGGAATAAATGATGCTATCATTGAAGGCTGTTGTGCTGCTGCTGCTTGTGCGAATACAGGATTTATCATAATATCTCTCAAATAATTGTTTACATTTATATACAATGAAATCAATATATAAAATCTTTATAAATACAAGTATAAAATAAGAATTTAAATAAAAATTTTTAGAAATGGAAAGTATAATAGAATCAAAAAAAATAATTGATGATGCTGATTTCTTCATTTTTCTAAAAAAGAAAAACAAATTAGTTCCAATAAATACCAATCCATACTTTGAAATAGACGATCTTACAGAAATCTCTGAACAAAAAAAAGTAGTAGTTGATAATACGCTTTCATTTATTGAAAACAAACCTTCTAGCAACATTCTTCTTTGGGGATCTAAAGGGATGGGAAAGTCAACATTGGTAAAATCAGTAGTAAGCCATGTAAATAAAAATACAAATAATAAATTAAAGTTAATTGAAGTTTTAAATAATGATGTAGGGAGTTTGGCAGAGATAATTTATGAACTCAGTCAAATTAGAACAAAATTTATAATATTTATTGACGATATATCATTTAGAAAAAATGAAAATGACTTCAGGTTATTTAAGAGCTTAGTTGAAGGAAGTTTGTTAAGCAATATTAAAAATGTAAGATATTATGTGACTTCCAATCTAAGACATTTATCACATAGGGGAAATAGTCCAGATCTAAATGATATAGAGGAGAAAGAAATATCCCAAAATTTACTTTCATTGTCGGATAGATTTGGTTGCTGGGTTGGATTTTTTGATTCAAACAAAGAGCAATATTTAAGGATGGTAAAATTTTATTATAAGAAATTATCATTAAACTTTTCAAATAAAGATGAAAAACATGCTTTAGAATGGTCAATTAATAAAGGAAGTTTTTCTGGAAGAACTGCTTATCAGTTTGCAAATACAATAAAAATTAAAAATAGTTAATTATAAAAATCTTAAAGGATCAACTGCCTCCTTACCTTTCCTAATTTCAAAATGTAGTTGCGGAATTCCAACATTTCCTGTTTTTCCAACAGAACCAATTTTTTCTCCTTTTTTAACAGTTTTACCTTTTTCAATATAGACATCGTTTAGATGTGCATAAGCAGTTATCCAATTCTTTTTATGCTTTATCAAAATAAGATTTCCATAGCCGGGAATCTCATTTCCACTATATATTACTCTTCCATCTTCTGAGGAGATGACTTTAGTTCCTTTTCTGGAATTTATGTTTATTCCATCATTGTAAAAACCTTCTTTAGTTTTACCATATTTTGAAATTAACTCTCCTTTTACGGGCCAAATAAATTTTGTCTTTAAATCTTTTTTGGATATTTCTTTAATTTTAATTTTTTTTTTACTTAAATTTGATTTATTTATTAAATCTTTTTTAGTCAAAGTTTTATTTTTAGAGACTTTGTCATTGCTTTGGGCCGGTATAATTATATTTTGACCAACTCTAATACTATTAACATTTGAAATATTATTTAACTTAGATAAAAGAAAAACGTTAGTTCCAAATCTTCTGGATATTGAATATAAGGTATCGCCCTTTTGTATTTTATGCATTTGATTGGTTGGGATAAAAATTTTTTGGTTAGGATAAATCTTAAAGGGTTCTAAAATATTATTTGCCTTTATCAAATCTTGAATCGGTATTCTAAATTTCCTAGATATAGAGTATAGATTGTCACCCTTTTCTACTAAATAATTCTGATTAATAATTCTTTTTTTATAGTCGCTAGTCTTTGATTTCTTAAAATCTATTATCTTGTAATCATCATAAATTAAGCTCTCGCAGCTTGATAAAATTAAAAAAAATAGAAACAAATGAATCATTTTTCCTCTTTGCCTTCAAGAAGTGGAACAAATCTAACATTACCAAGGTCTACAATTTCTATTTTTTTATTTTTTTTTTCAATTTTTTTTAATTTTTGATCATTATACTGATCTCCTATTGGAACAATCATTTTCCCATTTTCTGAGAGCTGATCTAATAATTCGCCAGGAATATCTAATGCTGAAGCCGTTACTATTATTCTATCGAATGGTGCTTGCTCTTTCCAACCCATTCCACCATCAGCATGTCTTGTAAAAATATTTGAAACACTCAAGCTTTTAAAGAGATTTTGAGCTTTTAAAGATAAAGATTTATATCTTTCAATTGAATAAACAAATCTTGCAAGTTTTGAAAGAATAAATGTCTGATAGCCACTACCAGTTCCAATTTCCAAAACTCTCATATTTTTTTCTATATCTAAAAATTGAGTCATTAATGCTACTACAAGAGGCTGAGAAATGGTTTGCCCACAAGTAATTGGCAATGCAATATTATCATAAGACTTTTTTTTAAGATCTTCTTCAACAAATAAATTCCTATCTACTTCTTCAATAACCTTTAAAACTTTAGGATCTTTAATTCCATTTTTTTGGAGTTCTAAAATTAAATTTATTTTTTTTTTAATTTCAGATTTTTTTATCATTATCAGAAATTTTTTTAAGTCCGTTTGTATATTTTGCTAAAACATTCGGAATATCCACCGAAAAATCTTCATTTTGATAGTTTTCAAGAATTGCAATCAGCAATCTACCAACTGCTAGCGATGAACCATTAAGTGTATGAGGAAAATAAATATCACCAGTTTCAAAATCTTTTAAACGTGTTTTCATTCTACGAGACTGAAAATCTGTACAATTTGAACAACTTGATACTTCTCTAAATTTATTTTGACCGGGCATCCATATCTCGAAATCAAATGTAATAGAAGATGAAAAACCTATATCAGCTGAACACAATTTAACTATCCTATAAGGTAAGTTTAATTTTGAGATTAAACTTTCAACACATGATATCATTCTATCTAATTCGTTTCTGGATTCTTTTGGCTCAGAAATTGTAACTAATTCAACTTTTCCAAATTGATGCTCACGCATAAGCCCTTTTGTATCTTTTCCTGATGCTCCTGCCTCAGCTCTAAAACAATTTGAAAAAGTTGTATATTTTATTGGTAATTTTTTCCTATTAATTATTGATTCTCTATGCAAATTAGTTAAGGAAACTTCAGATGTGGGTATCAAATATAAATCATTGAAATTTGTTTGGAAAAGATCCTCATTAAATTTTGGAAGTTGACCAGTGCCTTCTAATGAAGAAGGTTTAACTAATTCTGGTACAATGCATTCTTTATAATCGAAATCTAAAGTATTGTTGTCTAACATAAAATTAATTAAAGCTCTATGTAAAATGGCAAGATCATTCTTTAATATAGAAAACCTACTTCCTGATATTTTAGCAGCAGAATCATAATCTATTAGATTAAATCTATCTGCAATCTCAAGATGATTTCTTGGTTCAAAATCAAAAGTATTAATCTTTTTAGACTCTTTAATTATTACATTATCATCTTCTGTTTTTCCGATTGGTGTTTCATCGGACAAAATATTAGGAATATTTAATAAGATATTATTTAATTCTTTAATTTTATCATCGGCTAAAACGCTCAATTTTTCTATTTTTTTTTTTATATCTTGAACCTGTAACTTGATCTTTTCAATATCTGTTTTTTGATTTGAAAATTCTTTAGACAAAGAGTTCTTATTTTCCTGTAAATTTTGTTTTTCATTCAAATATTCTAAATATTGATCATGCATACTTATTATTTTTTCACTACATGGCTTAAGATTCCTTTTTTTAAGTGAATCATCAAAGATTTTTGGATTTTTTTTTATAAACTTTATATCATGCACAATGTTACTTTTTAAAAAAGAATTTGATAAATACTATTGAAAACTCATAAAAGATTATCAAAGGAATAGCAATGCCTAACTGTGAAATTATATCAGGGGGTGTGAAAATTGCTGAAAAAATCATAATACCTATAAAGAAATACTTTCTGTTTCTTTTTAACATTTTAACCTTTAAAATTTTGAATTTTGTTAATATAATTAATAATATCGGAAATTCGAATGAAATCCCACTTGCTAAAAGTAAAAACATAATTAACCTCATATATTCTGAATATCTTGACTCAAGTTCCAAATTTAATCCTGAATTAAAAAAATTTTCAAATGAGATAAAGAATTCCCAGATTAAAGGAATAAGCAAAAAATAAGCAAACATTACACCAAGAAAAAAAAGGACGGGAATTAAAAAAAAAATAGGGTAAAATAATCTTTTCTCTTTTTTATACATAGCAGGTGAAACAAATAAAACCGCTTGGATAATTAAAAAAGGAAAGGTTATTAAAAATGAGGCAAATAAAGAAATTTTTAGATTTGATAAAAAAACCTCAGGTAAACCAGTAAAAATCATTCTTCTGTCTTCAAAATCATCTAAAAGTCTAAACAATGGCTGAGATAAGAATTCTCCTAAGGTGGAGGCATGATAAAAAAAAAAAATAAATGAAGCTATCAAAAAAAAGAAACAATAAAGTAATCTATTTCTTAATTCTTTTAAGTGGCTTAGGTATTTCATTTAATTTCTTTTTTTTTATTTTTTTTGTCGATCCTGATCTATAATCAGATAATTGAGATAACTCATATCTTAAATTAAAAAAATATCTACTGATTTTTCTGTAAAACAAACCAGTATTCTTTGCAACTTTTGGAATATCTTCAGGCCTAACTAATAGAACAACAAAAAAAAAGATGAGTAGAAACTCAATTAAACCAATATTAAACATGCTTTATTGTTTATCGTTTTTATCATCTTTTAAACCTTGTCTAAAAGATTTAATCCCTTTTGCGATTTCTCCAGCTACTTTGGGTAATTTCCCAGCACCAAAAAAAATCAAAACAATTACTAGAATTAAGATTATTTCCCAATGACCTAAACCAAACATATATACTCCTAATCTAACTTATATTACAAGATTATTGATTCTAATTCATCAACTTTTGGCAAATCTTTAATTGATTTAAGACCAAAGTGCCTCAAAAACTCCAGATCAGTAATCCATGTTACTGGTCTACCAGGTGTTTCTCTTCTACCAGATGGTTTAATCCATTTTAATTCTAATAATGAATCTAAAGTTCCTCTAAAAACAGGTTTACCTCTTATTTTCTCAATTTCAGCTCTTGTTACTGGTTGGTGGTAAGAAATTATCGCAAGAGTTTCCATTGCAGCATTAGAAAGATTCCTTGTTTTTTTTGTTTCAATACTCAAGAAGTTGTAAAGTTTTGTTGATGTTCTAAAGAAATATCTATTTTCTAACTCAACTAATATTACTCCACGATCACTATAATCTTTTTTTAAGTCTTCTAAAATTTTAGTTAAATCAAACTCTCCGTAATTAATCAATATTTTTTTCATGCTTTCTTTTGTTAAAGGTTCTTCTGCCGAAAAGATTAGAGACTCAATAAAACATTTCGCTTCTTTTTCATTCATTATTTGACCTTAATCATAATTTTTTGAAAGTGATCTTTCTGATTCATTAGAATTTCTCCTTCATTGACCTTACTCAAAGATGCCTGGAGCAATGATATTATTGCCGACCTTTGTTTTCTAACATTGTAAATATTTTTAGGTAAATAATTAAATAAGCTCAACCAATTTTTATCTTTAATTTTATAAATAATTTCTAACCATTTTATCCCATCCTCCAAGTTGAACAAATCATTCTCCTCTGCCAGCATTTTAATTGAATTTTTTTTTTTAAAAATCTCAGAATATTTTAAGATAAGGTCTTGTAAGGAAATTTTTGGAACAATTTTATTACTAATTATAAACTCATTTTTAATTCTAATATTAAAAAAACTTTCGCCATCTTTTGGCAACCTGCTAATTTCCATTGAAAGTTTTTTTATTGCATTATAATGAATCAACCTTTTTGTTAAATCTTCTTGAATTTCTTCAACTTCTTCCTTTTCATCTGGAATCAAAAGCTTTGACTTTAAGAATGCTAGAAATGAGGCCATCACAAGATAATCTGCAGACAATTTCAAATTTTCAACATTATTATCAACAAATTTTAAATACTGATCTGCTAATTCAAGTATAGAGATTTTTTTTATATCTACTTTTTGTTTTCTTGATAAATCTAGAAGTAAATCCAAAGGACCTTCAAATCCGCTAATATTTAAATTAAGTTGCATTAGTTTTTATTTTATTAAACCATAATTTATCAGATCAGATTTATATTTGCGAAAATTTTTTTTTTTTAACTTCAACTTTGTTATTCCTTTTGAAAAGAAATTGAATGTATTTTTTTTTATTTGTCTAACATGTGGATATATTTCTTTAATTTCTTCAAGCGTTCCACTACAATACAAAATAACATCACAACCTGCATTATAAGAATTTTCTACCTTTTCTATTAAACTTCCACTAATACCCTTCATCGAAATGTCATCTGAAAGAACTAATCCTTTAAAATGAAACTTTTTTCTTAAAAAAATCTCTATAATTTTGCTTGAATAAGTCGCAACATTTTTATCAATCGCTGTGTAAGTAATATGAGCTAGCATTACAATTAAACTTTTTTTTAAAATATTAAACGGAATAAAATCCGTTTTTATCAATTCACTAAGTTCAGTGTTAACAATTGATTTATTTAAATGAGTATCATGAATCGACCTGCCATGTCCGGGGAAATGTTTTGGCACAGAAACAATTCCGGAATCTTCTAAACCCATGCAAAACTGTTCACATAATTGCAGAACCATTTCTGGATCGGAACCAAAAGATCTATTACCTATAACTTCATTAGTATATTTAAATAAAAGGTCACATACAGGTGAAAAATCAACATCAACCCCAACTTCTTTTAATTCAAAACCCATTAAATATGCAGATTTATAAGTTAAATTAAGAGCTAATTTCTTATCTTTCTTATAAATTTGTCCAAATCTTTTTTGAGGGGGAAATTCTGTAAATTCATGATTATTTAATCTTTGCACTTTACCACCCTCTTGATCAATGAAAATCAAAAGATTAGAGTTTAGAGTTAAATCCTTTAGGTGCTTTATTAAATCAATAATTTGTTTCTTATCTTTAAAATTTCTTTTAAACAAAATGAATCCCAACGGATTAATTTTTTTAAAAAACAATGTTTCATTTTTATTTAATTTGCATCCAGTGCATGATAAAATTACTCCATCAGGTGAATTCATAATTCATCCTTGATTATTATACACCTTACTTTGATATCCTCTAACTTTTTACAAAAATCATTAGCTTCATTATAAGAATAATAATTCTCTGACAAAACTCTAAAAAAAATTTGATTATTTTTTAAATTAACTTTTTTAACAATCATATTAATTTTAATAGTATCTTTTATTAATTTCTCTTTGAGTTCTTTTGAAATTTCAAGGCTTTTCTGTTTTTCCTTAAAAGATGCAAATTGCAACCTGAATAATTTATCATTAGTTTTTTTATTTTTTTTTTTTTCTTCTATTTTGCTTTTATTTTTAGGGTGATAATTATTATCTTCAAGAATGTCATAAACTGAATTTCTGTTTCTTGAAAAATTATTATCCACTTTTTTAATCATCTCTTTTTTTTGTTCAAGGACAGGTAACTCATCTTCAGGAACTACAGCATTTAAGGAAATTATAATAACTACTATGAATAAACTATAAGAAAAAAATAACGCAAAAAACTTAAATTTAAAATCCATTTTCACATACTTTCCGGACAATTTATTTTAATCAAATTCATTCCTTTTTTTATAATTAAACTTATAGCAAGAATAAGAGTCATTCTTTCTTCTGATATTTGGTAGTTGTCTTCAAGAATAATTTTATTGGATTTTTTAATCTTCCCAAGTCCCCAATAGGCATGGAAGTCTTTAGCCAAATCATACAAATAATTAGTGATTCTATGTGGTTCATAATTATTTGCTGAGGCGGTAACAATATTAAAGAAATTACACAATTTTTTGATTATGATTTTTTCTTCTAGCAAATTTAAATTTGAGAGATTTTTTTTATGAATTTCTAAATTCAAAAAATCAATATCAAAAGTTTTATTAAATATCTTAAACAACGACATACATCTCGCATATGCATACTGAACGTAAAAAACAGGATTATCCTTAGTTTTGGACTTTACAATATCAAAATCAAAATCAATTTTTTTATCTGCATTTCTTGAAATCATCATGAATCGAAGAGCATCAGGGCCAACTTTATCAATTACGTCACGAAGAGTTACAAAATTCCCTGATCTTTTCGACATTTTTAAAACTTTTTTTCCTTCAAGAAGATTTACTAACGAGGTAAGTTTAACCTCAAAATTATACTTTTTATCTTTGTTTAATTCATCAATTACATTTTTAAGTCTTTTTACATAACCAGAATGATCAATACCCCAAATATTAATTAAAGAGTCGAAATTTCTATCAATTTTATTTTGATGATAGATAATATCTGACATAAAATAAGTGAGCTCACCATTAGGTTTTAAAAGAGCTCTATCCATATCATCACCAAATTTTTTGGATTTAAATAGTAATTGTTCTTTCCTTACCCAACTTTTATTATCAATAGACTTTGGTTTCTCTTGATAACCTGTGTATGAAAGATTTTTATTTTCGAGTTTATTCTTTAGTTTATCGACATTTTCTTTTGTAGAAATTGTTTTTTCTGAAACAAAAAAATGGTGTTCGACTTTTATTTCTTCTAAATCTTTCCGTATATCATCCATTATCAACTCCAACACTGCGTTCTCAAAAGAATAATTATCATTAGAATCTAAATTTTTTGCAAAAACCATTTTTGAAATTTTTTTTAGATAATCACCTGGATATAAGTCATCTTCAAATTTAATTGTTTTTTTATTTTTATTTTCTTCATGAAAATTTATCGTTTTGATTAGTTTTTTTATCTGCTCTCCTGCATCATTAATATAATATTCTCTAGTTACGTCATGACCAACTTCTTCTAATATCGATGCAATAGTATCTCCCAGAACCGCTCCTCTTGCATGTCCAATATGCATTAATCCTGTTGGATTAGCTGAGACAAATTCAATACAAATTTTTTTTTTTTTAAAATTATAATTATAATTTTCTAAATCTTCTATCAATGTCTTTAACTGATCAGACCAAAAAGAATCTTTAAAAAAAATATTAATAAATCCCGGACCCACAACATCAAGTTTTTCAATATAATTCTCACTTTGTAATTTCTTACAAATTTTTTCTGCTAATTTCTGTGGAGTTGTTTTAAGATCCTTTGAAAAAATCATAGCAATATTCGTTGAAACATCACCAAACTTTGGATTGATAGGCATTTCAATACTAAATAACTTTCTAGAATTAATTTCTTTTGATTTTTGGTCACCGAACTCTGAACTCAAGAATTCAATTAAATTTTCTTTTAAAAGATCATGATAAAGCATTAAAAACTATATAAATCAAAATATTTTTTATGAATATTAATCGCATAATTATCAGTCATTCCAGATATATAATCTGTAACGTTAACAAATTTATCTTTTTCACAATCAAAATTTCTCCAACTCACAGGAAGTAAATATGGCTCATCAATAAATAAATCAAACAAATCGGAAATAATTTTTTTGGCTTTAAAATTCATTGTTTTTACTTTTGGATGATTGTACATTTTATTTTTTAAAAAAATCTTAAGTTTTTTTTCTTTATTTAACATTTCTTCACTAAATACAACCAAAGTTTCTTTATTCTCTAGAATATCCTTTGCATTTTTGATATTCATTTTTTTTAGATTTGTCTTTGTATTTTTTATTAGATCATCTACCATCAAGTTTATCAATTTTCTAATCAATTCATATTTAAACCTTTCAGGGTTTTTTAATTTATCAGATTTGATTTTTCCATAAGCCTCTTTTATAAGTTCTAACTCTTCTAGTTCTTCAATATCAAATAGTCCGGCATATAATCCATCATCAATGTCATTATTATTGTAAGCTATATCATCGCATACTGCTGCTATTTGTGACTCAAAAGATCCCTGAGATTTCATATTTCCATTAAAAAAATTCATAAATTGTTCAATATAATCAGGTATATCTTCATCAATTGGACCGTTATGTTTTAGAATACCATCTAAAGTTTCAAAAGTAAGGTTAAGGCCGTTAAATTCCATATATTTCTTTTCAAGTACTGTTAAAATTTTTAAAGCCTGAAAATTATGATTAAATCCACCTTTCCCTTTCATTTTTTGATTTAATACATCTTCTCCTGCATGACCAAACGGAGTGTGACCAAGATCATGGCTTAATGATATTGATTCTGCCAGATCATCATTAACCTCAAAAACTTTAGATATTGATCTAGATAACTGTGACACTTCGAGACTATGAGATAATCTTGTTCTATAATAATCTTGTTCATGATGAACAAAAACTTGAGTTTTATATTTTAATCTTCTGAATGCAGACGAATGTATAATCCTGTCCCTGTCTCTCATAAAACATGTTCTGTTCAGATCACTATCTTCCTTATAAACTCTTCCCTTGGTAAGTTTATAATTAGTTGAAAATTTTGAATATTGCACCATAATCTATTTAACTATATTATTAAAAGAAATAAAGTAATTTCATAATGTTTGATGTATCTAATAGTGCCATAGAGAGAATAAAGCAAATCTCAAAAAAAGAAAATCAAAAGTATTTCAGGATTTCTGTTGATGGTGGAGGTTGTCAGGGTTTTTCTTATAAATTTGATTTTGACAAAAAAATAAATAAAGAAGACAAAATATTTAAATTTAATGAAGTTCAAATTTTGATTGATCCTACATCACTTGGTTTTCTAAAAGGATCCCAACTTGATTTTGTAAATGACTTAATTGGTTCATATTTTAAAGTATCAAATCCAAATGCTTCATCTACATGCGGATGCGGAACATCTTTTTCAGTCTAGTAAATGGCTATAATTGCCTCATGGAATATCAATTCTGTTAGAATAAGAGAAGAATTATTAAAAAAATTTATTAATAAAATTAAGCCAGATATCCTGCTTTTACAGGAAATTAAGTGTATTAATGAAGACTTTCCAAATTTTTTTTCAGAACTTAATTATAGTGCAGTTATAAATGGACAAAAGGGAAAGTACGGAGTTGCCGTTCTAATAAATAAAAATTTAAGTTTTGAAGAAATAAAAATATCTTCTGAAATATTAAATTTAGAATCTAGAATAAATTTTATTTTTATTAGAGAATTAAATTTGAAAGTCTTAAATGTTTATACGCCTAATGGCAATCCAATTGAAAATACAGAAAAGTTTAAATTTAAATTAGATTGGATGACTGAGATAAAGAAAATTACCAAAAATTCAATAAATAATATGGAAAATCTAATTGTTGCAGGTGATTTTAACGTTTTAGAAAATGAAAAAGACGTTACTAAATTTAATGGTTGGGAAAATGATGCACTTGGAAATATAAAAACTAGAGAAAAGTTTAGAGAAATTCTTTCCTCAGGATTAACAAATATAACAAGAATATTTAATAAACCAGGAGAGAAATTTTCATATTGGGATTATCAAAAAGCATGTTGGGAGAGAAATGATGGTCTTTTAATTGATCATTTCCTAATAACACCTAAATACCTTAGTTATGTAAAAAACATTTACTTTGAAAACGAATTTAGAGGGATGGAAAGACCATCTGATCACATACCAATTTGGATAGATTTAAATATCTGAATAGATCTTTTTCTCATCTTTAGCTCCAGGATGTGTAACTGCTCCAAATCTTGCTGATCCAACTGTTTGAGAAAATTTCCAGAGTGCTCCTGATCCAAAATTATTTTCTCTTTTTTCCAAAGATCTTTTTCTTTTACTTAAAATTTGATTTTCGACTTTTAATTCTATTTTACCATTCTCTGCATCAATTACAATTTCGTCTCCATTTTCAATTAAAGCTATTGGACCTTGCGACATTGCTTCTGGACTTATATGACCTACACACAGCCCTCTTGTAGCTCCTGAAAATCTTCCATCAGTTATAAGTGCTACTTTTTCTCCCATACCTTGACCATAAATTGCAGCAGTCGTAGCGAGCATCTCTCTCATACCGGGACCACCTTTGGGACCCTCATACCTTATCACAATTACATCACCAGAATTATATTCTTTATTACTTACTGCATTAAAAGCATCCTCTTCACAATCAAAACATCGAGCAGTCCCCTTGAATAATTTTGAATTTAATCCTGCTACTTTTACAATAGCACCATCGGGAGCAAGATTTCCCTTTAAACCAACAACACCTCCTGTGGGAGATATTGGATTGTGAGTTGGATAAATTATCTTCTGAGATTCGAAATCAACTTTTACAAATTTTAAATTTTCAGATAG
>MDSZ01188830.1_pt1 | contig 23920 bp, 20 predicted proteins | sample 811201 | NCBI WGS metagenome assembly MDSZ01 (sample SAMN05326647, study PRJNA326480) | marine metagenome | isolation source: seawater | place: Indian Ocean: North | collected 2010
GTACCTGAACTACCTGACGAACCCGAAGAGCCCGAAGAACCCGAACTTCCTGAGCTACCTGCAGAACCTGAAGTACCGGAGCTACCATTAGCTCCACTAGAACCAGACGTACCTGAACTACCTGTCGTACCAGAAGAACCTGACGTACCTGAACTACCTGACGAACCAGAAGAACCTGACGAGCCCGAACTTCCTGAGCTGCCTGCAGAACCAGATGTACCGGAACTACCATCTGCTCCAGCAGAACCTGAAGTACCTGAACTACCAGTTGCACCTGCCGCTCCAGAAGAGCCAGAAGTACCAGACGAACCAGAAGAACCTGACGTACCAGACGAACCAGAAGAACCTGAAGTTCCAGCTGATGCAGCAGTATGTGTTTTATATACTCTACCTGCGTCGTTAACAACTAAATAACCAGTTTCTGCAGAATTAGTTAGTCCAGCAAAAGTGACGGTGCTATCTATTTTAGCATCGCCAGCCACGTGAAGAGTAGTGTCTGGAGAGCCAGTAGCGATACCGACCCTATTTTGCCCAGCATCAGTTCGAATTAACTGGGTTCCGTCATCACTATTTACCCGAAAATCAATATCGTTATTAGAATTATTGACTGTAAGTTTTCCATTATCCTGATCCGACTTTATGAAAGACCAACCGCCCGCTCTTACGTCTACAATATCATCTTGAAATCTGATAGAAGTATTGGTGTCGCCTCTATGCTTGATATATTCATCTGCAAATAAGTCTCCAGAGACTGTTAAATCTTGTCCAAAAACAGCAGCTCCTGTAACAGACAAATTAGTCTCAATATTAAGACTCCCTGTATGCTCTTGGGAACTAGAAGTGAACTGACTCCCATCATCATGATACAACCTAATCTTTCCTCCTGAAGCTATAACTTTAGCTCCACTAGTACCTAAAAGTATAGTTTGTCCGTCAAATTGCCCTGTCTTAGCATATAGATTACCCCAATATAATGAAGACGAACCTAAGTCATAAGAACCGCTCGTAGCAGGGGTTATATTTCTTGCAGTAGTGTTTCCGCTGATTGTAACTGTATCTCCAAAATAAGAATCATCTCCTACATGTAAATCTCCACGTGTAACGACTGTGTCTGTAGCAGCATCTCCTAGTTTTAAGTTTCCGCTTACGGTAAAATCTCCTGTAACCGTTAAAGATCCAGAAACAACGGCTTCTGTAGCGGTTAGTTTTCCGGGGGCATCAACATGACCACCTCGTATAATTAAGCCCGTTTCAGCTGTTAAAGTGTTATCCGCATTCGAAGTTAATACTCTATTTTCTCCGTCAGAAGCAATAGAAAAAGGAGTTGACCCAGAGGTGCCCGAAGTTCCAGCTGTGCCAGTAGCTCCAGCCGGACCTTTAGCTACTACAGTAGTAGAGGTTTTTGGCTGTTTTAGATTTACGGTAACTATTTCGTGCGCCATTTTTTTAAAATTTTTTAACTTGTTACTTCTGGATTAACGGTAAACCTCCCTTGAAGCAACTTAATTACTGAAGTTTCCTTTGCATTAGACCCCGTAGTATAACGCTCTACGTCATACCTTCCATCTATAATAGGCAAAGAATCGGTTTGAGATCCACTTAGGTAAATGTCTATATAGCCACTCTGATAGGCTTCCCCTTCATCTCCAGAGACAATTGTAGGATTTAGGTCAATTACATAATCGGTATCACCGTACCTACGTTTTACCTTTCCTCTTACAAGATAACCACTAAGGTTTGTGGGTAAACTGGCATCTCCCGTAGTAACAGCCAACCTTACACTAACCTCTGATCCTTGAACAACCGAAAAATTATATGCCATCTTTGATGATATTACACAAAAATTCGTGTAAGATCAGACAGAAAAAGCCATATATTAAATTTTAACTACCAGAAGTACCAGAAGAGCCTGAACTACCAGACGTACCTGAAGTGCCTAGTCCTCCGCATTGTTGCCAAACAGAGTTTACTTTTATGTATACGTTATAAGGGGAATCGGTGCAATAATAAGTAGCACCATTAGAAACAGTAAGAATAACTGCGTCTTTTTCGCTGTCTAAACCGACCAGCTTATCGCCAACATACCTTGTAACCGCCATATTTTAAATAAATTACACGTTATTAAGAATAATTTTCGTAAGATTTTTCTTCTAAAAGCTCTGATCCAGTATGAACATTGATTTTCTTCTTTATTTCTGCCCTTCTGTCGTTAGTTACATATACAGAACGAGCTAGAGCTATAAACTCCTGATCAAACTCTTTATCTTTTTCTTTTATTCTAATTTTATCTTCTATTTCCCAAAGCTCCTCATTAACAGCCTTTAAATCATTATATAAAGCTAAAGGAGAGCCCGGAATATGACTGACAATTTCGGATAAAACTGCATGTTCTTTAGCTACATTTTCTATTTTAGATTCATCTTTTATATTATTTAATTTGATTTCTAATATAGACAACTTGTCTAATATCTCTCCATTTGATACTTCTACTTTCATATTAATTTATCTATTTGTTCTTTTACTGCTTCAAAAGTTATTTCTTTAGAGCATTCAAATTGCCTCTCCGTACCTTCGTGGTCTGGGCACCAGTGCCAATTACCAGCGTCGAAACTTTCTCTATTCCAACAAGAGTTACAGACTTCCTTGTTTATAACTCTATAAGGTGTATAAAATTCTGTTTCCTCATTACTAAACCCACTAATTAAAACTACATTCTTGCCTAATCCCCAAGCCAACCAAGATAAGCCTGAACCTAAGCCTATAAAAAATTCACAATTATAAATGTCAGTTATCCTTTCTTGCAAAGAGAAGTCTCCAGTTTTGTCTATTGCTTCTTCTGGGATATCGTTATAAGCGCCTTTACTCCACCCTTCAGGACTACCGTACCTACGCTGCTTATCTATACATACTACTTTATAACCTAACTCATTTAGATACTTTATTGTTTTACTCCATCCTTCAGGATTATTCCAATATTTGCATTGCGCAGTAGATTGGGTGGAAATACAAACATACTTGCCATCTATTTTCCTCTCTTTATCTAAAATATCAACCCGAGGCCTAATTTCTTTAAAGTCTATCCCTAAGTAATAAGCTGCTGTATATTGTATATTTTTATGCTTGACTTCAAGCGGAGTACTATTAAACCAACCTACATCGTATTCATTATCAAACTCTTGTCTAACGAAACCATTCTCGTCATCAAATTGCCCTATCTCCATTCCGGGCTCTACAAAAGTAATTTCTGGATAACTTTCTCTATAGAGGTCATTGTGATAAGTAGAACAAAAAAGCTTACACCCTTTCTTTTTCCTAAGCTCTTCCGCAAAAGGTACCCAAGCTAAAGAGTCTCCTATAGATGAACTACCAAAGCGAACTAGAACATTTTCCTCGTTCTTAACTTCCGCATCTAAGCCTAGTCTCTTTCGGTGCAGAGTAAAAGTTATATTTCTGCAAAAAAGATTCCAATTGATATACGGAATAAAGCTAACCTCCTCGATTAAGTCTTTTATCTGGTCTGCAGTTCTGCCTTCTTCAATTAATGAATAAGCATTTATTTCAAACTCTGAGTCTACTTTTTCTAACTTATTAAAAACTTCTTTTAATTCTTCTTTGTCAAAGCTGTTTATATTAAAGAAAAAATAATCTATATTAGGCTCAAAAGCGTTAACATATAAATTATGATCAAAATATAAATCTTGTATATTTTCTAAATCTTCTTCCTTTAATGTTTTGTTAGTTATTAAACATATATTTTTCCTCTCTGTTTCGTACTGAAGATTAGATATATTTAAAGCACATAGCTCATCGAAGAAAGGATAATACTTATTGAGTATCTTATTATCTTTATACTGTTCTCCTTTTTTAATAGCCTCGTATAAATTCTCTTTGGACACTTTATGTTCTTCTGGGTCCATGTTATGAGATGAAGCGTGTGAGGCATCATGATTAAGGACTTTATACATAGGTCTTGGAAAGAGAATATAGTGTCCATATTTTTGAAGTATAGACATCCTTGTTGAGTCTTCATAAACCGATTTCTCTGGCTTGTTTATCTCTACCTCTACTCCTTCGATATTTTTATGTCCCCTTAAAGCTCCAAAAAATCTGAAGCTTCTGAGATACTCCCAGTCAAAGTCTCCATTCTTTAGGTCTTCTTCATGTTTATCAAGGTAAGTATACCAGTCCCCCTGAGGATAAGAAAAGTCTGAATTTGTAACGTTACTTGTCTCATTAATATTATCTTTATATTGGTGAAACCATGTTGAAAAAGAAAAAGCCTCTGGGTTTTTCTTAAGCATATGATTTAAAAATTCTAGAGCTTTAGGGTATATCCCGTCGTCGGCATCGCAAAGAGCTAGGTAGTCGCAGTCCTCTGTCACAAAATGTTGAGGATTCCAAAACATTTCCTTTTTTGTTTCTTGTGTACAGTATACGACCCTCTCATCTTCAGAAGCTAACCTTAAGAGTTCTTTTTTAACAGTATCATCTTCACTGAAGTCATCGGTGACAAACCACTTCCAATTTTTATAAGTTTGATTTTGTATTTCTTTATATAGTCCTGATATGTATTTGGAATTATTATAAAAGCTTGTATATAGAGCTATCTTTAAATCTTTTTTGTTGGTCTCTAATTTTGTTTCCTTCGTTAGCCGCTCATCATCAGAAGCCTTTTGCCTTAACTCTTCTTCAATGTCTATATCGCAAATGAACCTTACAGAAGGGTTGTCTTCGTATTTTTTAAATAAATTACAAGACTCTAACTTATTCATGACAACAGGCATATCCCAAGACAAAGCCTCTTTTACCGAAAGAGGGTTTAATTCTCTTAAGGAAGGAAACAGGAAGAGATCCATAGAGGAATAAAAGGAATCCATATCTGACCTCTCTCCCCAAACCTTACAGTTAGGTAAACCAAGTTTACTTTGCTCTATACCACAATTGCACAAGTAACAATCGTTTCCAACAAAGTGAAACTCTATTTTTTTATTTAATAGTCTGGAAGCTATATCGTATATGTATTTTTGATTTTTGTTTTCGTGAAATAAACCTACATTTAAGACATGCATCTTGTCTGGATCTAAGCCTAATTTCGTCAGAGCCTCAGTCCTATCTGGTCTTTCCTTTTTTTCTATTTCGTAGTCCCATATATAGCAAGGAATAAAAGGGAATGTTCCTTTCACCGCTAAAGCATTTATCTTGGGAGGATGATATTCTGAGACGCATACGTAAGCATCTGGGAGATGAACTTTTTGAGCGAAATCAAATTCGTTAGAATGACAAGTTTCTATTATTTTATATTTTCTTTTCTTATCATATATTTTTTCTAAGAGCGGTTCAGGAAAACCATTATATTCAAAATTTTCAGGGATCTCGTTAAAATGAATTATATCAGGCTTAAATTCTTGAATAACCTCCCAAAGTCTATCTCTTTCTTCTACCCAGTTGTCAGAAAAAGTAGGACCTATACATTCATGTCTTTTCTTTCCTATTAGATTTATTATTTTATTTTTTTGTATCTCATAGCTACCATAATTATTAAACTCAGCTACAAAAACCTCATTCTTGAGCATGGCAACCTTGATTAGCTCGTACAGCCACTGTGGAGACCCACCAGTAGACAAATGCATAGGTATGAATAGTATCTTCTTCTTCATTTTTTTAGCACAGATAAAGTCTCACTTAACACTTTCTCCGGAGAAGCATGACAATCAAAATTAGGCCTTCCTTCCAAACAAAAGGGTAAAGGAGGGACACTATTTATAGTCTCATGTTCTATAACCGAGTACTTAGGGTCAGAAGCGCAAAAAACAGTGCACTCGCCATAAACGCACGTAGTTTTATATTCTTGAGATCCATTTCTATACGGCAATCTCCAATGAGGGTGCACAGAGGATACTATAAGTATAATTTCTGTATCTGTGCATCCAGCAAGATGTAGCTGCCCAGTGTCCATTGTTATACAGGCTTCTGCGTTTTGCGTGATATAAAAGTCTTGATCCAAGCTAGTTCTATTTATGAAACTAACTCCCTGAAAGTCGAAACCTTCAAAATTATAACAGGATTTATCGTGTTGGTATTTTCCCGGCTCAAGTGCTTGATCAAAACCCACCAGAGCGACAGGATAGCCTTCGTCGTTCAACCCTTTAATTAGCTTCTTGTAGTTATCAAGCGCCCAAGTCCGACTGGGCCAATTTTTACCTATATGTATTACAACATAATTATTATCTTTTAAAAATTCTGCATCTTGGTCATCAAACTCTATTGGTCCGGGGTAGTATTCGCAGTGTAGCTCACTTGGTAATAAATCAAACCCTATCTCATTGCAATGTATTTTTCTTATATCGTATAATGCGTATTTCTTTTCTATACCTGCTTTATCTGGTCCACCTATAGAATTGAAAGTATCATATACCTCATAAGCGTCGTAATATTCGTCTTTAAAGTCGTCAAGATGAATATGAAACTTTACGTATGGATTATGTTCGAATAAAGAAGGCTTTCGAGATGATACTATTATTTCCTTTTGGTAAGATTGCGCCATTTTCCTTATAGTTGGGGTAGCGCAGATAGTGTCCCCAAAAGCAAAGCCATTCACTTTCACAACGACTTCTTTGGCCCCTAGCTGCCCCCTAGAGAGGTTTTTATCTAATAAGGGGGATAAGTCCTCATAAAAAGAAACTTCGTTCATTTATGAGTTTTAGCGAAAAAAAAGCACTAATTCAAAACTAATATCCCCCACCATACCTATGTTTGACAGCCTTGCAGTTTCCAAGGACTTCACCGCTAGAAAGGGCTCTATTGTAACAAGATACCATACCCACATCTACATTTAGGCCAGAGCTATTGTTTCCTCCTACAAAAAACTGATGATAATTAGAACTCCCGCTAGCCTTATGTAATTCTTGTCCGCTTGCAGGAAAAGAACCAGAACTTTTAGCTACGCCATCTACATAACCCACAGTCATTCCGTCATTTGCATTATAAGTCATAGCTGTATGATAAAAAGTATCAGCAGACATAGTTGATGACCCTGTGTGGCTAAATAATGATCCAGTTATACCTGTCCATGGATTGTTATTGTCGTCGTCCTCTCTGTTTGAAGCTAGAACAGCGTTTAGGCCACTAATACCTCCTCCTTCTCCCGTAAGGCCAACAAACCCATAAGAATAGCCGCTTTTGTTATGGTCTGTGTTACCGAATATCACAGAACCATTATCCGGAGATGTACCCACTCCAGTCTTAACCTGAAAAAACGTTTCGATAGTAAAGCTAGAGTCTTTATCTTTAAAAACACCCATAGACCTTAGACCTGAAAAATTTGAACCAGATATGGCTCCATAGGAATTTGTGGTGCCTTTTCTAAATTTATAGTATCCACTAGTTGAATCATAAAGCCCACTATTTTGAAGCTTTACATCAAAACCACTTGTACATAAGTCTCTCCAATATTCTGTATTATGATCATAGCTTCTGTCACTATAACCATCTACTCTAAATACTAGACCCTTGGTATTTACTCTATATTTTCCGTAATTTACTTTACTAGACATTATTAATATCCTCCATAGCCCCCAACTGATGAGCCTGCAGAAGAAGAGAAGCTGTTTGTAGCAGTATTATCAGTTAAGTTAAAATCTTCCAACCCTTGAATATAACTAGATAGCGCCTGCTTTGGGTTAAAAGCTTTTTTATAAATTGATAGTTTGTATATATTTCCTAAGCTATAAATCTTCTTACCAGAAACATCTACCCTTGGATAAGAACCTACAGCAAGCTGCATATCAGACCCATCATAAAAAGTATTACTTTTATTATTATACTTACTTAAAGCAGAAGCTTTAGGAGAGCCTAAGGTTGGTACTCCAGATCCGTCATCTAAAAAGCTTAAAGTCTCGTTGCCCCTGCCTCCGATAGCTGAGTTAGCCTCTTCAGAAATTAAGGATTGAGCTCCAAACTCTCCCAGATCATCTATAGACCTATATATAAAAAACTTACTAGCTTCCTTAACATTCTTCCAAGCTAGTCTCATAGCAATATTTTTGTTGTTAGCTATTACAGTAACAACATTACTAGCGACAGACTCTCCACTTTCATTAACAGAGGAAATCCTGTAATTTATTTTCGATCCAGTTTTAAACCTACTAATCCCTGATGGGTTATTAAAAGGGAAAGCTTTTACGGTCACGCTGCTTGGAGGCAAAAGGTTTTCTATCGAAGAACAAGACACCTCTGAGCCATCAATAAATACTCTTATTTTAGAATAAGATAAAGTCATGTCAACAGACACAACAATATGATGAATACTATTACTCAGTAAGACTTTCTCTTTAGTAAAAAAGCTAGTCGATGAGCCATTGGTATTATATACTTCACAATATACACGATTATTTAATACATAAACATGCTGTCTTTTTGACAAAGAGCCACCAGAAAGAAAGTTTCCAGATCTAGAAATATCTCCATAAAATAAGCTAGACTGCCTCGAATCAGACAGGTCTAATTTTACCCAAAATTCATAAGTCTTTTTGTTTGAACTGCCAACAGAAAAAGAGGAAGAAGAAGATACCCCTTTGGTTAAGCCTATATCAAAGTAAGCTCCATAAGAACCAAAAGATCCTAATTTTGGTTTAGCGTTTTCATCAAAAGGTATTTTAGATAAGTTAAGAGAATTTTCGTTTCCACTAAGATCTTTAAGCCCCTTGGAGGCTGTCCTTGGGTTATTTGCGCTTACGTCTTTTTTGCTTCCTTTTATAAATTGGGTCCTATGGGTATTCTCTTCCAACTGAACATTCTTATAAATTATAAAACCATTACTGTATTCATGTAAAGTACAAGTTGCAGTGGGCCACATATATAAACCATATTTTATTGATTTTTTTACTATACCGCTGGTCCCGGCAGAACCACCAGAACCAGAGCTTCCAGATGTTCCTGAGGTAGAAACAGCAGGTTTTAATATACTTGGAGTAATTAGCATAGTCACTACTTGCCAAGTACCCTTCTTGCTAAAATCGTAGTAAGCATAACTAGTAGATTGATCAGTTGGAGTTGCGGCAAGTACAGGCCACTCAGATCCAACATTTCTTACATGATTTTTAGATACGAAAACTTCTGCAGAAAAAACATAAGTCTTTCCAATATCTAGAGCTATACCCGAGAATCCATGTTTGGAAAATCTATTATTACTTGAGCTATTAGGAAAACTATATTTATAAACAACATCACTATTACTCATACTTCCGGGAACATAGCTATTATACATACCTCCCCCTGTATGCCTAATATCATCAGCAGAAGTATCTTTATCTTTATAAATTCTATAAAAACGGTGCCCAGATCCGCCTAATCTAGTTCCAAATTGACTCTGATCACCGTCAGGTGTTTCAGCAGTTGGAAAAAGATTAATAGTTGGCTCTCCGGGGAAACTCTTGTAGTAGTTTTCGTTTGTGTATAGAACCAACCCATCTGTATCTTTCCTCCTTGTTCCGTTATAAGCTGCCATCAGGGTATCCCTCCACTATACATAAAAGAGCCCATAACTAAATTTTGGTTAGCACTATCTCCTGAATGAGGCATTCTTACATAAGAAGTCATAGTCTCAAAAGAAGACCCACTTACAGTTTCACCAGTAATTAAACTATAAAAAAGAGTACCAGTTTGCACGGTACTAACATTAGCATGAGAAGATACATTGTCTAACTCTATACCTAAATTAAATTGAGGAGACTTCTTAAAATGTATGTCTCCAGAAATTGTTCCTGTAACATCGGTCTTAGATAAGTAGTCAGAAGAAACATGGCTTCTTAAACTGCTATCTAAATTAGATACTGTTGTGTTTAAAACTCCACTTACATCTTTAACGAAGCCTGTTACGTACCCACTTACCCCTACGCCGCTTTCTCCTGTAATAGATGATATTAGCGTTTGGCCTGTGGTTATTAAGTTTCCACTTAAGGTATTTATATCAGCTTTATTACCAGTAGAAAGAGTCTTTGTGGACACATACTGGCCGCTTAAATCAACGAAGTCTCCGCTTAGCAAACTAAAGTCTGAAGTCAGAGCAGTGTTTACATCGATAGTAAAGCCGCTTAGAGCTACTCCAGAACTCCCTATCCTAGAACCTATAGCCCCGCTAACTGTGTTTATATAACCAGAAATATCGCCACTTATACCAGTGAGTTGAGCATAAGTAGAGAATTCAGCAGGGTTTCCTGTATAAGGATAATACCCTGTTGTATTCGTTGCGCTACCGGATAATTTAGTGCTGAAGTACTCTTTCAGCCCATTCAGGTCTAGCTGGCCTGTCCTAACTGATTGAGACATACGGGCATAGTTCTATTATTACTTACCTTCAGACAAAATAGACGAAGCTTTTCCAGAAAGTTTTTCACGTGTTCGTTTGCCTCTTTTAGGTTTTCTATACGCTAAAACATGTTTTCTGAATTCTCTCATTAGTCTAGAAGTAAGTAGATCTCTATTATCTATGGGAAGAATACCCATTTTAACTGCATGAGAATGTAGGTCGCTGCGATTCATACCTCTTATCTCATTCGAATATTTTCCCTCATCTAAAGTACCGTATTTAGAAGAGCCCTCGTCGCCCCAAACTTGATCTAGGGTAGTTTTTTCGAAAGATTCTTTCTCCTCCATTGCGTGAGTCTGAATCATCTCTTTTTCCTTTGCCTTAGCCTTTGTTTTCTTTACGGTCTTACGTTTAGCCGTTGTTTTTCTCTTAGAAGCCATAACTTTATCCTTTTTCCGTTATACATATTTTTACACAAAACCTCTCAAAAAAAGAATAAAAAAGCCCCCTTTTTACAGGGGGCTTACGATATATTTTTGGTTGTATTAAACCACCAAGCCTACGATAGCACGGGCGTCGATACAAACGCGACCCTCTTCGAGGGAGCCGTAGAAGCCCATTCTTTCGTTTCTCTGAGTGAACTGATCATCAGGAAGAGTTGTGAATGTATCACCTGTGTCCGAATCCTGCGCGATAGCGCGGACGAAGGCACCCTTGCTGTTGTCAATACCAACAAGAAGTTGGTCATTGTCGCCAGTAGAGAATGCTTCAGCTGTACCAGCTGTGGACGAAGGAGCGATATTTCCGCTATCAAACTCATCAAACAGAGTATTGTACTTCTGGCCATCACCGAGCTCATTAAGCTCAACGATATTCACACCGTAGATCTCCTGCATACCAGCAGAGTTAAAGATATCGGTACGAATGCTGTCCGGAAGGGCAACATCACTTCTTGGGTTTGCTTGACCAGCACCTTTAGTGTTCATGGGCTGATAAGCGAAAGCGCGAATCTGCTCCTTGATTTCAGGGCTGACATACAAATCAGTGACACCAGCGCTATAAGCGCCATCAGCTGTGCCAGCTGCCCAAGACTGATTGATTCTCTTGTTGAGGGTCATCAGTTTGTTTAGATCCTGCAATTGGAACCGTCCATCAAGATGGGCCGGAATAACGTGAGAACCAGCAGCCAAACTGGTGATGCCAACAGAAGAGGCAGTCACATGACTAGTACTTGCATTAGCAAGAGCATACAGAGCCACAGCCCATGCATTTCTCTCTTGTTTTAAAAGCACTTCCTGAGACATACGCTCAATAAGCTTGCTCACAACATCGAGCCTTGCCTGTCTTGCGTATTTCTTGGTAATCGATACAGCGCTGTCTAAGCGATACGTCGCGATTTTCAACTCTTGAATCGCAGAAACGTCTTGGGAAGTCGGAAGACCACCGGCAACATTCTGAGAAAAAGTACTAACGTAATTGTCGTTAGTCTCATTATAGTATAAATCGAGAGGGTAGCTAGCACCTTCGTCCTGATTAAACGGGGCGTCAGTGTAGATAGCGCCTGCTGTAGCTGCCTGCTGCAAAACCTTTTGGACTACAGGGCCTAAAAAAGCCGCAAAAGCCTCAGAAGCTTCACGAGCAACCAGCTGATTCTTGGAACCCATAGCTTTGATGAGTTCTACTTGTTCTGGGGTATTTTTTAACTTAAGTCTCATTTTCTTAAATCTCCTTTTCTTAAATAATATTAGAGGTCAATCTTCAACAGAATGAAACCGTCTGCATCCACAGAACCCAAAGCTTTACCAACTTGAACCTGTGTTGCACCACCAGTGCCCTCGGTGGCTGAGTCACTTAGATCACCCTGACGTAACATGTCAGCGTAAATCTTAGCTCCAGCACTGACTGTGTCAGCACCACCGCTAGTCAAGTTACCACTGTAAAGAACAATGCCCTTGGTCAAAACAGGAACTGCCTGACCACTAACCACAGCCTGCATTTCAGCGGCCTTGCGCGGATTGTAGATCAACTTCTCGCCATTTTCGTCGACTTCTGCGACGTCCCATAGGGTAAGGCCAAGAGGCTGAGCTCCAGAAGCACAAGGTTCCACCTGAGCAGTTGCGCCGTAACGGAATGAAACCGTGTTTGTGTACGTGTTACCGGGGTTACCGATACCAGTCTTGTTTACAGGATCGTCGGTATTCTTCCAACCCGTCTTGACAGATACAAGTAGACCCTTATTGATCTTAGCACCATCGGCTTTAAGATCAGAATAAGAACCCATTACGTCCGCATCATCGTCTTTCAGGGCGAAAAGGTTAACGACATCTGTTTCGGCATGTTGCCTAAAAGGCTTTAGCCGTTGTGTGTTTTTAACAAACGTTGCCATAATATTTTATCCTTGATATAATTATATTTTTACTTAATAACTAATTTCGAAATTCTCCACGCTGAAAGCGCTCTTGTATTTCTCATAAGTCGAATTTTCAGAAGCTTCGGTAGAAGCAGGAACAACATCAGTGTCTTTTTCCCCTCTGTCAATGGCGGTCTCTACGACATCGTCATCTTCAGAAGCTTGAGACTCCTCTGCTGGTGCTTCAGTTTCTTCAGCTTTCTTCTCTTCGGCTTCTTGTTTTTGTGCCAAGACTTCTCTTGACTTGTCCCTAAGCAAAACGTTAATTCTTTTCGAGAAAGATTCCCATCCCTCTTCGTCAAGAGTTTTGATCTGCTCAGAAAGAACTTGGCGGTCATTATCCTCTAAAACAAAAGATTCGTCTAAAGATGCCATTCTTTGATTGAATAGTTCTTCAGCTTCCCTCTCCGCTTTTTCGGTCTCAAGACCAGCTAGTTTCTCTGTTACAGATTCTAGTTCAGCTTTGATTCTATCGTGTTCTGTCGAAACAGACTCGATCTTCTCCTGAGCTTCCTTGAGAGCTTCTTCCGCCTTACTTTGTTCGGCTGAAAATCTCTCAGAAGCATCTTTGAGTTCCGATTCGATAAAATCAGACACAGCCGAGGCAGAAAGTTGCTTCAAAGACTCTTCAGTAATGTCTTTAATGCTATTTATTTTCATAACTTTTTCCTCGTTTTGGATTATTACATTTTTTTCTTGTATTTGTGAAGTTTTATCAACCTCAGCAAAAGTGTTTTCGTCCTGTTTTTCTAGGGACATTTGAGCAGACAAGCCTTCTAGCTCTTCAGTCTTATCTGTAGATATTCCTTTAACATCTGCAGCAGGGGTCTCGGTCAAGCCTATTCCTAGGGGCACGACTTCTCCAACGACCTTCCTATAAACGAACATACCGTCTTTAGTTTTGCCGTCTCCACCAAGAGCTTTTAGGTTATCCTCTAGGTCTTTTATTTCGGCTTCTTCTTCCACTACTACGCCATTCTCTATGTTCTTGTCGGTTCCCTCTAAAAGGACCAAATTAAAATCAGTAAAGCCTAACTCCCAGCTAGCGCTAATTTTCATATAATCCTCACTTGTAGGATCTGCTGAGCTTTCTATTAAGTCTGATACTCTTTTATTAACAATTTTCCAGATGACACCCCCTAGGGTAACATTGAAAGGGCCTTCTATTTTTGCTACTTCTTCTTCAGAGAGAGGTTTGTCTGTACCAAACTCAGAAAAGCCCGCTGTTAAAATAGTGCCGATGACTTTATCTCTATTGTGTTCGATATTAATAGGCTTATTTTTAAAATCTTTATAGAAAGCCATTGCTGTGTCTGTGTCAACGACATCTCCATTTTTATTAACCCTATTAGCAACAAAAGCATTAAATGCTATCGGCAGTAAGTCAACCTGCTTGTCTACATCTATCTCTGGTACGAATTTAGCCACCTCGATAGCAGAAGCTAAAGATAGGTATTTATCTCTCTCTTCTGAAACAACAGGTTTTATATCGGAACTAAAAATTGTAGTATATTTCATATTAGTCTATCATGTTTTCAAACCAAGCAGAAGCTTCAGCTCTAAGCTCCTCGTCTGTATCTAGATAAAGATCGTTAACATCTTCGCAATCATAGTCTGCCAAACCATAGAGTTTGATATCTCTTTCTGCCATTATATAGTCTTCTTCTGAAGGCTCAAAATAACTGTAGACATCAATACCCCCATAACTTTTTATTACGTCGGCCTTTTTAAAGGAATCTTTTATTTTTCCTTCTCCTACCATTTTGAGAAACATATTAACTCTTGCCATTGCAAGCTTGCTTACACTGACGTTCTCATGTCTTTCATTCTTGACTCCCCCCTTGTAAACGTTTTTAAGTTGGGAAACCGCTACTTGTTTTAAATTCTCTGCGTTGTGTTTTTCCGCTTTATCTTCTAGGGCCGCGATTACTTTCTTAGAAAAGCTAACAGCTTCTTCGTCTCTTGTAGTCTCTTTTTGTACCGGCTCTGAATCTTTTTTAAAGTCAATAATTTCAGGAGCATTCTCAGAATGAGCCCCGCTTATAATCAGATCTACTTCTAGTCCCTTCATATTGTTTGAAAAACGCAAATGTCGCTAAACATTTATACACTTATTTTTAAAAAATTAATAAAAAAAATAAAAAACCCCCCAGAAAACTGAGGGGTTTTAAATATAGGAAAAACCTTAAACCAACTAATTAGAACGGAACACCATCAGACCCATCATTAGCGATGTCAGGACTAGCGGCATTAAGAGCTCCGCTAGCATTAATAGTACCAGACTGATAGAACTTAAAGTTCATGGTGTAGCTTCTGGTATAAGTATTAACAATTCCAGTACCATCGTTGATGGCTGTATTAGAGAGACTCAAGTCCCCTCGTGTAACTGTCATACTGTCAATACCACTTCCTTGATCTACCCCAGAGGTATAAGCTCTGTAGGCTGCATCACATATAGCTAAAACAAATTTTTGAGCACTACCCTGTTTAATAAATTCTGTACCCTGCGCACGACCTGCTGTAGTATTTGCGTCTTCAGTTATGTCGCCTGAGCTTAGATAGTAGTCGCTTACGGCTGGGTCACCTATTGTAGCATAGCCACCCTTGCCTGACCATAAGGCAGTACCTCCACCAGCAGCCGTTGGGCCATGGGTTAGATGCCACCTCTCACTTCCGGAAGCTTCAGGTAAGGCGAATACAATACCGGTTACCGCTTTTGTTCCGTCTAAAGCTGAGATCCTTTTTGGTGTGTTTGAGCTCTGTTCGAGTACCTTGATTGCTCCATCTCCACTAACGAGGTTATGGAGTCTACTAGTTGCTGTGTTTAAACAAAACGTTCCTGTTGATGCTGTTGCCATATTAAAATTCTCCTATTCTTAATCACTATTACATTGTTTTTGAGGTTTTTAGAAATTTTTTATTGCATATCCCCAAGTTTCTTTAACTCTTCTAATTTTTCTTTTGGAGTCTCTATTCCTCCTATAATAGTAAAGACTGTTAAATTATTTTTATCCCCACTATATATGCCTCTATGAACGACACTTCCAGACCGAAGAATCCTAGTTAGCTGATCAAAAGCTTCGTCAAGATTGGACTGAGGGACATTGTCTAATACCTCCTTGCCTCCTATCAAGATGGCTCCTGCTGTATTAGCAGTAGTCACATCGATACCTCCAGACATGCTACCGCTCTGAGCTATGCTCCTAACTGCTCTAGATATATTAACCGGGTCTTTCCAATCTGCTACAGGCGTAGCTCCAAATATAACAATTCCAGAATCTAGAACATTTTTATAATCGCTAGAATCAAAAGAAGAATAAGAGCTATCTTTTGAAGCTGTCATATTAAATAAATGAAATACTCCAGACATGCTCATATTGGCTGTCTGCCAGAAATTAGAGACAGAGACATTAGAATAAATTTTACTTGTCTTCTCGTTATCTATAATCACTAAAGGAGAGACAATGCCCTTCTCTACTAATTCAGTCGCTTCTTTAAGAGTAGCGTAAGCGTTAGCATTAACTTTCTTTCCTTCTGAGTATTTAGGTAAAGCAAGTATAACTCCAACTTTCTTAGAGCCAGACTTAATAGTCTCTTGTAGTTCTTTCGATGTATGTACTAAAGGAGCTAAGGTTCCAGCTCCTGAACCTCCCCCAGCTCCAGCGCAGACAAAAATCCTATCTACATCTTCACCAAAAGAGCGCCTCATAAAATCTAAAACGTCATCTTTTTTCTCTTCAAAACATTTTTTAGCTACCTCTCTATTTTTACCAGCTCCACCTTCCCCTATGCACAGCTTATTCTCCACATTAACCGTATTAAGATCTTGTTGAGCGGTATTGATAACCCCAATCTTCCTATATCCTAATTTGTGAAACGTCTCGGCAATTCTAGACCCTCCTTGACCTGCCCCAACAAAAGCAAACTTAAACGCTCCCTCTACTTCATCTTTAATTTCCTTTTTCTCTTCTGGTTCGGGAGGTAGCGGAATATCTGGGACGACTAAATCTATATCTGTACCACCAAAGTATTGGTTGACATCTTGAACTGTATCTGTATTTTCACTCATAATTTTTTAAATTTTACTTGCACGTAGTAAACTCGCTAAATAATCGTCTACTTGATGTTCGCAGGCAATAGCCTCAACTTCACTTACTCTGTTATGATTAGCATCAATCGGATTAGCAATATATTCTTTACACTTTTCTAGCCATTTATCTGGTTCTTCATTAGCCATTACTACTTTAGAAATTTCTTCAGATAAAGCCCTAATCTTATTAGTGACTCTCTTATTTTCATATTTTAGCTTTAATTGTTCTTGAATTTCTGACTCAAGTTTTTCAGCCAACACTAAATTTTCTTTAATTTTTTCTACGCTAAACTTTTCCTTACCAGAAGTATTGTCTCCTATAGGGGAAACTTTTTTCGTGGTCTGAGGAGAGGTCTCTCCATCTGGCCTGCCTTCTGGTTGAGGAAGCTTTTTATCTTTCTCTTTATCTTTATCTTCGCTTTGCTCTGCTTGCTGGCTACCGCCCACAAGAGGAGAATAAAGCCCTTGGTCTTTTAGCCCTTTAAATTTCTTTTGTGATTCTAAAGACTCTTCAGGTTCTGGGAGTCTTCCTGAGCTCATAGCTTCTAAGCCTTCTTCTGCTGTTAAGACTCCGTATTGCAATAACTGCGCTACTACCCTATTCCAAGTGGTCTTATCTTTTAGTTCTATCTCTTCGAAGTGAGCTTGTGGATAATTCTTAAAACCTAAAGATTTGCAAACTCTTTTAATCTCAGGGCATAAGAACTGATTTAGAAAAGCTTCTCTTCCTTGTTTTAACCTCTCTATAAAAACTTGAATCTTGATACTTGTATTAGCGAATTTTTCTTCACCAACTAGAATGTTATTTAGACCCATTTGTATATCATTATTAACAACTTGATATTTTCTAGGGTCAAGTATTCCAGCTATGTCAGGAATAACGAACTTAGCCTGCGTAGTATAATCAGACACTAAAACTTTTCCAACCGATTGATTTTCGAAAAGCTTTTGCATAGTCTCTATGCTTCTTTGATTTACATTTAGGCTTCCGTCTTTTAGTTCTGCCCCCATGGTGATTAAAAGTATAGCTTGGTTCGTCGTCCTAGTAAGCGCCATGTCCATTTTTTTCATTTCTGTCTTCCAGTTTATATCTTCTAAAACTGGATAACCCATAGGCACAGCAAAGGGTTCGTAATCTTGCTTCTTATAAAATACTGGAGTAACTTTTTCTGGATCTAACTTTATTGACAAGACTCCTACGTTCCTACCTTTGAGAGCTTTTTTAGTTTCTGCATCTAGGGCGTCATACACCTCTTGGTCTTCTTCTGTTTTTGGATTTTTAAGTCTTTCTAGCTCGTAGTCACTTAAAATTTTATAATATGTTCCAGAGAAGAAAGATATGTTTCCTCCCATCTGGATATCAGCAGGATTTAGGACTATGTACCTAGAAGGTAAGGTTCCCTCCTCCTCAGCACTTAACGAACTGTTGCCATAAGTTTGAGTAATTCTTTTAAGATCTTCCGGTTGTATTTTAGTATCAAACCTGTGAACGAAAACATTACCAGATCTATAATACTCTCTAAAGAATTTATCTAGAAAACTTTGTAAATCTATTTTTCTATAAAGAGCCTCTAGGAAGTCTCTTGACTTTTTACTACCTCCAGTAAAGTAAACTTTTGTAGCAGAGAACTCTGTCATCAAATCAATGACGTTTCTAAAAACTGAAAAATTATAATAGGCTTTTTGACATAGAACAACAACATCCCTTACATCAAGAGAACTCTTATTATGAACCCCTTTCGAGTACTTATAAGGAATTAAGCCATTATCAATATTTTCGAACCTATTTGTCCTCTCTATATTGCCGCCAACATTTCTTCGGCTCCTAGTCGATTGATTAGTTGTGGTGTATGGCGAAGCAGCGAAGCTCGTCATCATTGGCTTAATATCTTCTTTATTGTTATTTGTTTTCTTTGTCATTTTTTAAACAACGCATAATACGCTAGGACCTACTCCCGGATTGCCGCTTCTAAAAAGAGCCCCACTATTTAGACCGCCTATATTGGGCCATTCCGGTAGATTGTTTAGAAACACATACCCACCAGATAAACCACTAACAGTAAAGACATCATTTACTGTTAATGGGTCTCCACTAAAGGATACAGTGCTTCCACTTATATAAGACTTGTAATTTCCAAAGTATACACGTTCTCCACTAATATTAAATGGGTTTTTTCCATAAGGCCCAAAATTTAATGTGTCATCATCGTATATATCTACTAAAGGCAAACCTGCTTTATCTGTTACAGAGAATACTGGGGCATCTGCTCCATAGCCGGGAGCCAAAGTTAATAAAGCTCCACTAGTGTCATCAAAAGTTACTGAGTTATTAGCATTAACTCTAAGAGTAACTCCGTCGCCACTAAGGGCAATTTTGTTAGTTTTAATGCCAGAAGAAAAAGTCTTCTGACTAGTAAAGTTAACAGAAGAATCAGATAGTACATTATCTATTCTAGTTGATAAATTTGTTCCAGAGGTATTTAAGCTGCTTTTGAGATCCCCACTAGTTGTAGAGACGTACCCTGTCATTTCAGGGTAGCCAGCTAATTGCATCCAGCTAGACTTATTCGCAGAGTCTCCTGTAGCAACATAAAGTTTATTATCTCCACTAGAGAAGGCTATTGCTCCTGTAGGAGCGGATACAGAAAAGTCTCCTGAACCTGTATGGTAGAAGCTACCTGAGCCTAAAAGCTCTCCAGTTGTAGTTGTAAATAAGCCCGACAAACTAGTAATGTCTGAAGACAAAGCCCCACTTGCGCCCGTAGTAAAGGACTCTGCATGCCCAGAAACATCCGAAGCTTTAGAAAATAAGAAGGTCCCGCTAGTATTTAAAGCACCACTTACTAGAGCATCTTGACTTTCTGATCTAGTTGATATATCTCCGCTATACCCTGTGAAAGAAGATAAAGGGACGAAACTCAATGGGTTACTATCTAAATAATATCCAGAACCATGTCCTGACAGCTTTTGGTGAATGAATCGCACAAAGGTGCCAGAATCTATTTGGCCAGTTGTTAATTTACTAGGCATAAAAGCTTATTTGATCTTAGTTACACTTAAAAAAGCATAACAGGCTCGAAAGTTTCCTTATTAGTGTTGATTTCGGCCTTAGTTATGTCGTTATAGAGCTTAAGGCCCCAATTCGCCAACATTAATGAAGAATAATTATCTTTTCTCGCTTTGTTAGGGGAGTTTGACCTCTTAAGGTGCTGAGGCAGGTCAAAATTCTGTGATCCCCTAGAAGTGGCCTTGTGTTCTACCAGACTACATTGTTTTTTTGTTTGGTAGATCATATCATCTTGATGTTCAATAAAATCAAGCATTGACCATTCTTTTCTATCTTCTATAAAAATAAGTTTTTTAGGGTAGGGCAGTCTTATTGAGCTAGTTCTGTTAAAAAACGTTTCATTCGAAGCTGTTCTGGAAGCAAACCAAATCTTTTTGTAGTCTATACAAGCTTGTAAATATTCATTAGCTCTACGAATAAAAGTACTAGTAAATACTTGATTAAAACAAATTTGATTATTTTCTAAATTATATTTTAGCTTCGCTTTCTTTAAGGATTTTTGATACTCTAAGCCTTCTGCATCGGCATTAAGTGGTATTGTCTTTAGATTAACTCTAGCGTCTTTAAAAAATTGAGATTCATTACAACTATCTAAAAATGTATCAGACCCAGCATTATCAAGACATATAAAAACAATATTAAAAGACTGAAGTAAATAAGCTAAATATTTTACATGATTATTTAAGCTACCAAGGCCAGCGTAAGAATGAACCAAAGTTCCATGACCTGACTCGTCATCTATTTCCATAACAGACATAGCAAAGTAATCAGCCGTAGGACTGTCACTCATATTTGGGTCAATCCCCAAAACATAACGCTTACCTCCTCTGCCCACCATTAATGTACAAGGCTCTTCTTCTCCCTTTAAAGTACAAAGCTCCATTTTCTTTGCGCTAAAATAGCTGTCACTACCATCTGTGAATTGAGCGCAGTACTCTCTTTGAAAAGAAAAGTGGGAAGCTCCTCCCTCTTGCGCCTCTTCAATAATAGTCCTGTCTATCATCTCTTCCGGCAAAGCTTCGTATCCTAATTGAGACACAAAGTACTTAGCCTCTCCAGTGTCTTCTTCTGATTGTATTTTAGCTATCCACTCTTGGTAGGTCTTGTATAAATTTTCGAAAGTGTAACTAGCAGAAGACAAAGCTATCATTTTGGATTTATTCTCAAAGTTGGTTCTATCTTCTTCTTTCATGGCTCCGTCTTTAATAAGCTGATCTTCTATCTCTTTTATTTCCATACGACGCTTCATGTCTTGAGGGGCGACCAAGAAAGGCATTAAAACATTTTTAATTATATCTTCTGGTAACAAAAGATACTCATCAAGAACAAGTATGTTAGCACGGAAACCACGAATCTTTTCTCCACTTAAAGGAATAGCTGTTATAGTCCCTCCATTAATCTTCCATTCGTACTGGTCATTCCTTTTCGTCTTAGCTCCAAATGCCTGAGCTAATAAGGCTGCCTCTTTTGTCTCAACTATTTTTTCTATGTTATTAAAGATAAAACGAGCGGTACGAAAAGTAGGCCCAGCTATTAATATTTTTGTATTTGGTTCAAATATGCACTGTAAAAAACAATAGATAGACGCTATAAAAGACTTGCCGCAACCACGACCCCAAACACACATGCTAAAGTTTCTATTGAACATACCCCTAAGAGTAATCTCTTGAAACGGAGCAAGCTTTATACCAGTTAAAAGATAGGTAGTAAAATATAAATTATTTCTTAAGAACTCCGCTAGACTTATTCTGGCGTCCTTATCTTCTAGAAAACCCTCTATCTTAGCTAGTCTAGCATTAACGTCTTCTATCTCTGTTAGATATTTTTCTGGACTTGACCACATATTAATCTAGGTAGGCTATTAGTAATATGATAAGCACCATTATGGCGGCTTCCCATCTTGTCAAACAAACAAAACAATCATCATCGTCGTTCATAAAAGCTTTAGGTCGTAGGCTAACTGCAGGTCTACGTCTTTATAGTTTGTACCGGAAAAAAATAACTTCCTTGTTAGCCTTGTTGCCTCTGTTCTGCCTTTAGCAAATAAAAACTGAACGTTCTCATGTGTTTGAATTATGTCTCTAACGTTTCTCATTACAAACTCTGGAGTAACCTGAACCTTCTTCGTTATATATTTTAGGTAATTAAATCTCATCATATTATCTAAAGAGTTTTCAACAACCACTACGACATAAGCATCTCGTTCTTTAGCTCTCTCCAATTCTCTAGCGAACCTCTCGCAACCTCCAGTAAAGGTACCAATAAAGTCTTTAGTTTCTTTCCTTTCTACATAACACTTATTGTCTTCTTTATCTAGCCAGTAGTCAGCAAACTTTAAGCCTTCTCGTCTTGTCCCGTAGTTTATATTAAGTGGTTTTTGTTCTCTAGTGTCAACTATTATTTCGTAACCTTCTTCTATATTTTCTTCTATCTCTTCTTTAGGAACCTTTTCGAACCTAGCTTTAAGACCAATCTTAGAACATAAATCATAAAAGCTATCAAACAATTTTTCATAATAGAATATAGGAGGCATCATAGAAGTCCTCATTTCTACTTGAGTTGGTGAGTATTTAATACCCCTTCTTTCTATTCTCTCTTTTAGTACCTTAATACAGAATTCTCTAGCTTCTTCCTCTGGGGCAGATTCCAACCATTTTCTCATATTAACTCTAGAATTAAAGTGGTTAGAAAAATAATGGTTTTTATTTTTAAATTTTATTAGCTCTCCAGTAAATAGATCTCTACGGGGATAATATTTTTGATAATACTCAGCCATCCGCATTTTAAATTTGCGGAGATATCTGTGGAGCTCTTTTTCTGTATCAAACTTTGCTCCATCAACCTTGCAAACAAACTTATCCATTTAAAGCCTCCTCTTCTGTTAAGCCAAATATTCTAGCTTTAACTTCGTCCATAGTGGAGATTTTTTCCACTTCTTCTTTAATGGTCTTCTTTCTTAACTCAGCCATTTTTATCAACTCTTTTCTACTCTCTTCTTCTTTCCAAGTCTCAACTAAGTTTAGTATGCTAGCGTTGTCTTGTACTTGCTTGCTTAACCTATCACTTCTTTTTTGTTTCAGGTCGCTAAGTAGTTTATGTTGCCTATTGACGCATGAGTTATACTCGTTTTGAGCGGTGCTTATAGCCTCGACAAGACTCATAGAAATTCTTCTGCCTTCATTATCTGAAGCAGTTTCATCCAGAAGTCTCTGAAGCCTACCAACCCTTCTTTGGATATTAGCTGCTATGACAACCTCTCCAGAGAGGACTATATATTGATCAACTTCCTCTTGAGTTAAATCGGGCTTATCATGAGTATACCTAACAAAAGAAGACTCAAAGAGTTCCCTATCTGTCTCGTGGTCGTAATTACTTATTTGATGAACAAACCTAAATGTATGTAGGTAGCCCATGAGTTTCTCTAAGTCTTTTTTCTGTCTAGGGGTAACTCTATCTTTATCTATACCACTATCTAGAATGTATTTATTTACTTTACTTAATACTCTGTCTCGGTGTTTTGGTGGTTTATATTCAAAGTTAGGCCTGATGTCGACTTCGTTGTCGTCGAAGTTTTGCCCCTCTAGGGTCTTGCAATAATCTGTGACCATTCTAGTTTCCGCACTTAAGCTAGTTAGGTCTTCTCTCCCAAATAATATACGAGTCATCTCAACGTATTTCATTGTGTCTCTATTATTTCGGATGAATTCTTTATGCTCTTCTGTTAATTCTGGCTTATCTACTTTCTGGTATTCACTAGCAGGAATTGCGTTGAAATCGATTTCACTTAAGAAAGCTTTGACAGCCCTACCTTCTTTACTTCTCCCATCTTTACCTTTAAAACCCGCTACATCTTGTATTAAATGCATTAAAGATATATCTACGTCCTCTTCTCCAGATAAGAACCTATCTTTGATTGACACTAAGTCAAACTTTTGTTCGCTTGTTAATGTTAAGTTGTCCTCACTCATGCCCAATCCAAATCATCTCTTTCTAATATTTTTTTGCTTTAACTATTATAGATTTTTGTATATTTTTTATTTGCTTGTA